>Ga0129317_1000166_pt1 | contig 85442 bp, 77 predicted proteins | sample Cm1ome_FD_94430 | JGI IMG/M metagenome (GOLD analysis project Ga0129317, IMG submission 94430) | Eastern black-and-white colobus group fecal microbial communities from Wisconsin, USA - Cm1105 metagenome | ecosystem: Host-associated > Mammals > Digestive system > Large intestine > Fecal | place...
AGTGACTTTTCTTTGTCAACCTCTTTTTTAAGAAGTTTTTTCTGTGTTTGCTGCCTCAAGCGACAGCCTGTCTAATTTATCACACACCGCATCTATTGTCAACAACTTTTTTGCTTTTATTTTATGTTTTATTTATTTTGCTTTTATGACCCAGCGCATCTTTGTAGATCTCGCTCTGCTATTCTGAGCACATTCCTGTGCGGACGGTCTTATTACGTCTTTTGCATAGTCTGAATATATTCCGTCCCTATATCCTTCCTTAAAGGCCTTTTTCACAAGCTTATCTTCTCCTGAATGGAAGGTAAGTATTGCTGCTCTTCCGCCGGGCTTCAAAGCATCCGGCAGTTTCTCAAGAAATTCGTAGAGCACTTCAAATTCACGGTTCACATCTATTCTGAGTGCCTGAAAAACACGCTGGCAGGTTTTTCTTATAGTATCCTTCTTTTCCTTTTCAGGGAGAAAATCAAGCGTTTTCTCGATAACTTCTCTCAGCCTTGTAGTTGTATCTATTTTATTACCCTTGCGGATCTCGTCAGTTATAGCCTTTGCGATTTCCTCGCAGTACGGCTCATCTGAATTTTCATACAGCATTCCCGCAAGCTCTTCGCGGCCGATCTTTTCAAGCCTTTGTGCTGCGCTGATCCCCTTTTCCTGATTAAGTCTTAAATCCAGCGGTCCGTCTGCGCGGAAAGAAAAGCCTCGTTTTGGGTTATCTATCTGCATTGAGGATACACCCAGATCTGCAAGTATGAAGTCAAATCCCCCCGCTTCCTTTGCTATCTCGTCAATAGTACAGAAATTCTGGAGCTTGACCGTAAGGATATCTTCTCCAAATCCTAGCTCTTTAAGATGTTTGCTGGTCTTTGCGGATTCTTCCGGATCGACATCCGTCGCATACATATGGCCTTTTCCGTTAAGACATTCCATCATTGCTTTAGTATGTCCGCCATAGCCCAGAGTTGCATCAAAGCCTGTTTCGCCCGGCTTAATATCAAGAAACTCAAGGATTTCCTTTACCATAATGGAAATGTGCATTCCTGCAGGAGTATTTCCCTTGCTGATCACATGTGCTACCGTTTCTTTATATTTCTCAGGATTTAGTTCTTTATATTTTTCTTCGAATTTTTTAGGATATTTACCCTTATACCGCACCCTTCGTTTATGCGGTGTCTGTGTCTCCTGTTCCATTTAATTCTCTCTTTCAGAGTTATTATTCCTTAATTTCAGCATCAGGCCTTGAACGATGCTTTCCATGCTCTATCTGAGTATAATACATATTTCTGTAGAGCTCATATTTTCTGTTGAAATCTTCATCTTCTCCCGAGTGAAGCTTTCTAACATATTCATGTTCTGAATCAGCCACAAGCGGATCACAAAATGATACAGTATGTACTCCGAGATTTGCGCACTGATCCGATACTCTCTCAAGATTTGTCAGAAGATCAAGGAAAAGATAGCCGTTCATCATGCTGCATTCTCCTTTTTCAATACGCTTAAAATGATTATTCTTCATCGTAGCAACAATATCATCTATAACTTCTTCTATAGGTTCTACATATGATGCCGCCTCAAGTGTATGCACATCAAACGCTTCTACCGTATGGTTTACTATGTCTTCTATTGCCGCTCTCAAAACCTTGAGCTCATGCCTTGCTGTATTTGTAAATGTTACATCCTTTTCCTGCATTTCATTAGCAGTCTCACACATGTTCATGGCAAGGTCTCCGATACGTTCAAACTCATTTACACACTTCATATAATATGTAAGTTTTTGGGTATCCATTCCCTGTCCGTTCTGTGTGGAAAGCATACTGAGATAATTACTAAGGTGGTCTGTAAGACTATCCAGATCATCCTCTCTTCTCTTAATATCGGCAGCTCCTTTTTCATCGAAATGCTTAATCATATCAAATGCTCTGTTAACATTGATCTTTGCAAGCTTCGACATATAGTCGAGAACATTTTTTGATGCCTGTAATGCGAGTGCCGGTGAATCAAAAAGTGCCGGTGAAAGAGATTCTAAAAGTCTTGACGTTTCAGTTTCAGGTTTGTTCTTATCTTTTATAATCTTTCTGCTGAGACGTTCGAATACAGTACAAACAGGAAGCAAAACGCAGGCAGCCACTAAATTAAAGAGTGTATGAGCATTAGCTATGCCTCCGGATGAAATCGGCACATTCCATATATTATTAAGAAGTCCAAGCTTATGGAAAATAGTTATTAAAATGAGAATAAGCACCGACTTGCTTATACCGTAAAGTACGTGGATAACACCTGTTCTTTTGGCATCAGGAATAGCTCCTATACTGCAGACTATCGCTGTTGTTACGCAGTCTCCGAGATAGATACCGACAATTATGGAGTAAATTGCTCCAAAGCTAAGCTGTCCTGTCTGTGCAAGAGCCTGAAGTATACCTATTGTAGCTGATGACGACTGAAGCGCAAACGATGAACAAGCTCCGACAAGATATCCGAGTGCCGGTCTGTCTGCAAAACTTGTGAAAAGCTGTGCAAATGCCGGTGACTGCGACAAAGGGCTTACAGCTGCAGTCATGTTCATAAGTCCGGTGAACAGCACTCCGAATCCAAGTAATACATTTCCAATAAGATTAAACTTCTTAGACTTTGCTGCCATTATAAATAAAATACCGATTATGGCAGCAACAGGTGCCAGAGTTGACGGCTGGAATATTTTTATCCATGCGGCCGCATCTCCGTTTAAATCCAAAAGTCTGATGATCTGTCCTGTAACCGTAGTACCGAGATTGGCACCGATAATGATGCCTATAGACTGGTGCAGCGAAATTATACCTGCACCGACAAGACCTGATGTCAAAACGATAGTAGCGTGTGAGCTCTGTATGATGCCTGTGACAACAAAACCGAGCAAGAATCCAAGCAGAGGATTGCCGGTAACCATAGCCATAGCTTTTTTAAGAGCTCCTGTAGAGCCCTGCTTCAGACCGTCACCCATAACTCGCATTCCGTAAAGGAAAAGCGCCAGTCCTCCGAACAATGATATCACATCAAAACCACTCATATAGTACATAAAGGCGTTATAATAACGTCCTGCTCCTCCCTCACGGAAATTTTCCCCTTAAATTTTAACACAATTCAGGGTTAGTATAGCATCTGTAAAAATGAGTTACAATAAATTCAAACAAAAAAACCATGAAATTCGGCATCCCTAATCTCATGGTTTTCTATTATTCTTATTTTAATTGTGAATTTACAGCAAAGCAAAGCTTTAATTTCCCTGCTTTTCATCACTTTATATCCCTTTAAACGCTTTATACACTTTATACGTTTTATAAAGTCAGCTTATTTGTTTGAAAGGTATTCGTCAATAGCTGCTGCTGCAGTCTTACCGGCTCCCATAGCTGAGATAACTGTTGCTGCTCCTGTAACGGCATCACCTCCCGCATATACGCCGTCTCTTGATGTAAGTCCGCACTCATTAACAACTATGCCTCCCTTTTCATTAACTTCAAGGCCCTTTGTTGTCTTCTTGATAAGCGGGTTAGGTGAGGTTCCGATAGCGATAACTACTGTATCTACAGGAATATCAAACTCAGAGCCTTCTACAGGCACAGGTCTTCTTCTTCCCTTGGCATCAGGCTCTCCGAGCTCCATCTTTATGCAGCGGATAGCTGTAACATCTCCGTTATGAGGATCTTTCTTGTCATCAGGATTCTCATAGCCGATGATCTCAACAGGGTTATTAAGGAGCTTGAACTGGATTCCTTCCTCCTGCGCATGCTCAACCTCTTCCTTACGTGCAGGAAGCTCGTCCATAGATCTTCTGTATACGATGTAAACATTATCAGCACCAAGTCTGAGAGCTGTTCTTGCAGCATCCATAGCAACGTTTCCGCCGCCTACTACCGCAACATTTCCTCCCTTTCTGATAGGTGTTGTCGGATCGTCACGATAAGCCTTCATAAGGTTTGAACGTGTAAGGAACTCGTTTGCTGAGTATACTCCCTTTAATGACTCTCCAGGTATACGCATGAAGTTAGGAAGTCCTGCTCCTGATCCGATAAATACTGCCTCGTATCCCATATCGAATATCTCGTCTATGGTAAGAGTCTTTCCTATAACAACATTAGTCTCGAAATCAACGCCTAACTTTGAAAGCCCGTCAACTTCCTTCTGAACTATTGCCTTTGGAAGACGGAACTCAGGAATACCGTAAACTAAAACTCCGCCGGCCTTATGAAGAGCCTCAAATACAGTTACATCGTATCCCTTCTTTGCAAGGTCTCCGGCACAGGTAAGGCCTGAAGGACCTGATCCTACGATAGCCACTCTGTGTCCGTTCTTCTTCGGCATCTCAGGATCTTCCTTGACATTCTCATTATGCCAATCGGCAACGAATCTCTCAAGACGTCCGATACCTACAGGCTCAAACTTTATGCCCATAGTACATTTGGATTCACACTGTGTTTCCTGAGGACATACACGTCCGCAGACTGCAGGAAGAGATGAAGTTCTCGTAATAACCTTATAAGCGCCTTCAAAATCTGCTTCCTTAATGTGACTGATAAACTCAGGTATGCTGATATTAACAGGGCATGATGATACGCATGGCTGATTCTTGCACTCAAGGCATCTCTTTGCCTCTTCGACTGCTATTTCCGCTGTATATCCTAATGCTACCTCATCAAAATTATGCGCTCTGACCTCAGGTGCCTGGGAAGGCATTTCATGTTTCTTTGGTTCCATTACTGTAATCTCCTTCCTTTAGGCTTTCTTGAAGAGATTGCAGGTCTCCTCATAAGCATGTCTCTCAAAATCCGAATACATTCTGCTTCTCATGATAGCGCTGTCAAAATCAACCTCATATCCGTTGAAATCAGGACCGTCAACACATGCAAACTTTGTTACATCCTTACCATCCTGATGGAGTGTGAGACGGCAGCCTCCGCACATGCCTGTTCCGTCTATCATGATAGGGCTCATTGATACTGTTATAGGCGCATCGAATTCCTTTGCGGCAAGAACAGTAAACTTCATCATGATAAGCGGTCCGATACAAATGATCATGTCAAATTTCTCATTAGCAAGGAACTCCTTTAAAGGAACTGTACAGTTGCCTTCTCTGCCGTATGAACCGTCATCTGTCATAACTACAAGTCTGTTTGATGCAGTCTTAAATTCATCCTCAAGTATTACAAGATCCTTATTTCGGAATCCTATTATAGATGTAACGTCTGCACCTATTCTGTGGAACTCTTCAGCTACCGGAAGCGCTATAGCACAGCCTACGCCTCCTCCTACGATACAGACCTTCTTGATTCCTTCTGTCTCTGTAGCATTGCCGAGCGGTCCTACGAAATCCTGTATATAACCGCCTTCAGGTACATTGTTAAGCTTTGTTGTAGTTGCTCCTACAACCTGGAAAATAACCTTTACGGTGCCTTCTTCCTTATTAACTCCGGCAACTGTAAGAGGAATTCTCTCTCCGTCATCATCAACTCTTAAGATAATGAACTGTCCCGGTTTTGCCTTGTTCGCAACAAGCGGTGCCTCAACCTCTATCTGTGTGACAGTAGGCTTCAAAGACTTTCTGTGAGCAATTTTAAACATTTTTCAACTCCTTCAACAGGTTTATTTCAATTCTCATATAAAAATATACATAATTATAATGTGCCTTGTACAATTATAGCTCAATTAGATGAAAAAACAACAGCATTGTCTTCTTGTTCCCGTAACAAAGCTTATTGTCTCCTGTTTTTCTAATCGTCATAACCATATGTAATTAAGAACAATAAACATAATATTTCAGCCAAGCGGTGTTATTGAAAATACTATTTCCATGCACTGCCATACTATAAAAATCAACAGCCAAATGTTAAAAAGCGCCGGTACAGCACCCTTTAATGCTGCATTTTCCCTTATATAATCCGCAGCTTCTCTATGGTACCTCTTTGACACCTGCAGCATGACTATTATTGAACCTATCAATACAAACAATATGATCGTTCCTGTGACTGTTTCAGGCAAAAACCTTTGCATAAAGATAAGCGCATAGGATAAGCCTCCGTTATTTATCACATGCATTATGAACGAGCATAAAAGCGAGTATTCCATCGCTGCATATCCCAGCATAAGTCCGCATAAAAATGCAAACGGCAGCTGTTCCAGATTTCCGTGCATTACACCGAAAATAAGCGCTGATACAACTATGGCATAGACCTTTCCGTATCGTTTGAGCCCATTCATGAGGAAGCCTCGATATATCAATTCTTCCGCAAAGGGGCCGACTAAAGTGATATAAAATGCAAGTGCAAGGCTCCCGGTCACATCAAAATTTGCGCTGTCAATTTCCGAGGTAAGTCCGAAGCCGTTAAAAAATGCCTCTGTCACATTCGCAATCATACCTGCCAGCAACTGACAGCATATCGTATAAGAAAAACCTATTACTAAAATACCTGCAGTGATCTTACGCCTTTTAGTATGTTCATATTCGAAAAGTCCGTATTTTGCATTCATTCTTCTATAATATATAAGTGCAGCTGCAGTTCCTGAAAGCACCGAAAACAGCATGATCCTTCCAAGTGACTTTTCTTTTTCATTATAGAAAAAAGCCGTAAGGCTTTCCGGCAGCATGCCAGGTTCTGTAACAAGCAGCTGCGCGAAGTTCATTACGGCAATATAAAGAATGATTCCGGCAAATATTCTTGAAATATTCTTCTTATCGGTCTTTGTAATCATCAGCTCCTGTAGGCCTTCATGATAGCATCAAAAAGATCATCATAGCTGTCAAATGCAGGAAGATCAGGTCTTTCAGCCTTAAGCTTAGGTGCCGCATTGAAAAGGAATCCAGCTTTAGATGCATCGATCATTCCGACGTCGTTATAGCTGTCACCGCAGGCAATGGTATCAAAGCCCATAGACTGAAGTGCTCTTACAGTAGTATATTTACTGTTTTCGCAGCGCATCTTGAAGCCTGTGATTTCTCCGTTTGGAGCAACCTCAAGTGTATTGCAGAATATAGCAGGGTAGTCAAGCTTCTTCATAAGCGGCATTGCAAACTGCTCAAAGGTATCGCTTAAGATAATTACCTGTGCTTCTGCTCTTAATCTGTCAAGAAACTCCTTTGCACCAGGAAGCGGATCAAGAGTTGCTATCACATCCTGAATCTCCTTAAGGCCGAGTCCTTTCTCCTTAAGTACCTGTATACGAAATCTCATAAGCTTAGCATAGTCAGGCTCATCACGAGTAGTCTTTTTAAGCTCAGGCAAGTTGGTTACTCTTGCAAAATTTACCCATATTTCAGGCTCAAGAACGCCTTCCATATCAAGACAAACTATATTCATTATTATTTCCTCCCCTAAAACTTATTTCATTATTTAGATTAAAGAGATATCTGCTGTATTAAATAATCACTTTTAAATTTTAAAAGCTTCTCATCCATTCAGGTCTAAGCTTCAGCTTTCCGCTCAATGCGGCATCCAGCTTATCAAGCATTGCCTGCTTATCCTCATTAAAGGTTCCTGCGAGTGTAAGATAGTTTGATGCGTGATTCATTCTGAAAACGCAGCCCGGACAATCCATTCGCGCTATAAGCTCCCTTGTCTCCATAAGTACTTCTGTTGAATCAAGAAGTTCAAACTCTCCGTCCTTGACCCACTTTTCAAGCGGTGTTCCCTCATGTATCTCAAGTGTAAGCACACCTACGTAATCAGGATTCATTGCTGAAAGAGCCTTAGCTGTACCCTCTACATGCTCCTTGCTAAGCTTCTTTCCTCCAAGACCCGCAATCGCAGTTACGGAAAGCTGTATGCCGGCACGCTTTGCCTTAAGTCCTCCCTCAACTATCTGCTCTGATGTGAAGCCCTTTGTCATAAGTTTGAGAACTTCATCACTTCCGGATTCGAGTCCGAGATAAACCATAGTAAGTCCGTGCTCTCTGAGCTTTTTAAGGTCCTCCTCACTCTTAAGCAGAAGGCTTCCCGGTGACGCATATGAGGTAACTCTCTCACAAACAGGATATAGCTCATAACAGGCATCAAGAATAGCGATAAGGTCATCTGTCTTCCTGATGAGCGCATCTCCGTCAGCAAGGAAGATCCTCTTGGCCTTATGTGAATATCCGGCCTCCGAGACCTCTTTAAGATCCTTTAAAACATCCTCCAACGGTCTGTTATAGAAACGCTTTTCCTTATACATCGTGCAGAAAGCGCAGGTATTATGGCTGCATCCCAATGTTGCCTGTATTATAAGACTGTATGCCTCACTCGGCGGTCTGTAAACATCTCCGTAGTACTGCATTATTTTCCTCCGAAATTAATATATCTTTGCCCTATGCTTTATGTAAATGTCTTAACACCTGTGCCATAGCATGTCAGCATTTACCGCCTCTTGGGCGTACATTCATTAGCTTTTATAATATATATGATGATTGAATATAATAAAAAGACTGCTTTGAATATAATTCAAAACAGCCTTATTTTCAAGGAATATTTATTAATGTTGCTTATGCTTTTGCACTTGCATGAACTTTAATACATTTGCAAAAATCTCGCCTTAAACGGCACTACATCCTTTACAGCCTCTGAAGTGCTAATCTCCTTATCATCGTGATCAATGTCTAAAAGGCGATATTTATCATTTCCCATTCCAAGCTCCTTCATGTAGCTAAGCTGCCTGTGACCATGGCGGGTCTCCATTCGCTCTACGAGATCATGCTTATCTTCAGGCTTAAGCGCATAAACAAGATCTACCGATGCCTGATCAACGGCTAATAGGTCGGTCGAAGCAACGATACCGATATTAGGTGTTACTACCGGAGCAGCTGCGAGACCTTCGCAGTCACAGGAAACAGACATATTTCTGAGAACATTTATATAAACAATATGCCCTTTGAAATGATCTGCCACTGATTTGGTGGATTCGCAGATCCTCTCCATAAGCTCTTCTTTATTAATGCCCCACAGATTGTCAGAGCCTTCCTCCGTATGGATCATACCCTTTCCGATACGTCCGTCGGCACAGCCTATGCCGATATTTTTATTGGAGCCGCCAAAGCCGCCCATAGTATGTCCCTTAAAATGAGTAAGCGCCAGGAATGAATCATAATTTACAAGATTCTTTCCTACTGACATCTCGGTGAACCATTTTCCGTCCTTGACCGGAAGCATGCAGGTTCCATCCTCGTCTATTATATCCACAGGGCAGAAGGTCCAGCCGTTGACCTTTAAGGTCTCTCTGTGCTGATCGGTTTCGTATCTGTCTCCCTCATAGTAGGTATTTGTCTCTATCAGTACTCCGTTCTTAATATCATTTGTCATGAGTTCTTTGACCCATTCGCTCGGAATGATATTCGGTCCATGCTGCTCACCTGTATGTATCTTTACGGCAACCTTCCCGGTAAGTGTCTTATTGACCTTTGCAAATATCCTGCGGAGGCCTTCTGCAGAAAGATCCGACGTGAAGAAAACATCTGATATGTTTCCGGTTCTTTCATTGAATGGTATATATTTTTCTCCACCCTTGCCTGCTGCTTTGATCTTTTCCATTGTTTGGGCTCCTTTCTGCCACAAGCTATTTGACTGATGAATAGATTAATGCTGATAATACAATAACACACAGACAAAGTATATCATATAGCAGTTAATAAAATAAACTGATAAACGCTTCAGTTATGGTGCTGTCAGGCTTTATATTTCCATTGCGGTGCCCATCTCGAAAATCTTCCGATTTTCTCGTTGGTGCCGCTTCGCGCCATTTGCACACTATCGATTTTTACGCAGTGTTTTATGTGTCCCTCAAGTACTACCTGTCCGACTTTATGCAGTGCCGATTTGGCAGCATTTATCTGTGACAGTATGTCTTCACAGGGAACATCTTCATCGATCATTCGATCTATTGCCTGTACCTGTCCCACTACTTTTTTCAATCTGCGGTGCAGATTGTCCGCGTCCATGCATTGCCTCATTTTTGCTCTCCCCCATTTATAAAAACGATTGCAGCATTATATGATTATTTGAATCTATTCTGTATATATAAGCATAGCATCTCCGAAGCTGAAAAATCTATAGCGTTCTTTTACAGCTTCTTCATATGCTGACATTATATGTTCTTTTCCGGCAAGTGCAGATACGAGCATGACTAATGTTGACTCCGGAAGATGGAAGTTTGTTATCAGACATTCTGTAAGCTTCCATTCGTAACCCGGATAGATGAATATCGATGTCCAGCTTCCGTTAGGCTCTAATCGGTATTTCGGAATGTATCTTCCGCTTCCGTCTGTTATAAAGCTAAGTCCTCTTTTTACTTCTTTTTTGTATATACATGAGCTAAAGTCCTTTTCAGCTCTTTCTATCTGATCAAGCGCGTCCTTATATTCAGGATTTTCTACCGCAGCAGACTCAAGTGTTCTTGTAGATGTAGTACCTACAGCAAATACTCTGTGTCCCGATTCAAGCGTACTGTTTACTATATCCGCAGTTTCCTGTCCGACTATATAGTACTCGCTGTGCATGTGATGCTCTTCTATAACATCTACTTTAACAGGTCTGAAGGTTCCGAGTCCGACATGAAGTGTAACTCTGGCTATCTTCACTCCCATCGCTTCTATTTCACTCAAAAGCTCCTTCGTGAAATGAAGGCCGGCCGTAGGTGCTGCAGCAGATCCTTCATGCTCGGCATACACTGTCTGGTAACGATTTTTATCCTGAAGCTTATGTGTTATATAAGGCGGCAGAGGCATTTCTCCGAGTTTGTCGAGTACTTCCTCGAAAATACCCTCATACTCAAATTTTACAAGTCTGTTGCCGTCTTCTATCACGTCAGTTATCTCAGCCTTTAATAGTCCGTCTCCAAACTGAACTCTGGCACCGTTTTTAAGCTTCTTTCCCGGTCTTACAAGACATTCCCAGATATCACCTGCTCTCCTTTTAAGAAGCAGTATCTCAACATGAGCGCCTGTATCTTCCTTAAAGCCTAAAAGTCTCGCGGGTATTACCTTAGTATCATTAATAACAAGACAATCTCCTTCTGACAGATATTCCTTTATTTCTCTGAAATGTCTGTGCTCGGTTTTTCCTGTTTTTTTATTAAGCACCAGAAGCCTGGACGAGCTTCTGTCTTCCAGAGGATCCTGTGCTATAAGCTCCTCCGGAAGATAATAATTAAAATCACTGAGCTTCATTGCTCTTCTCCTTTTTACTGAGCTGCTGTCTCAGCCGCAGCTGTATTTTCGGTATCTGCAGTGTCACCGCCTTCATCCGCAGCTGTCTCATAAACGTCTTCAGCTCCTTCGGAGGCTTCTATCGATGCCGCCTGCGCTGCTTCTGACTCTATGGTTTTAAGAGTGTCATCATCAACAAGCACTGAATCCTCAGGATTAAGGAAAACGTCTACCTGCTGATCTGCATCCACCTCAAGATTAGACTCCTTATATATTTCACCGTTTAAAAATGAAGTATATATAAGTGCAATGGTGCTGTTTGAGTCAAGCGCCTCTTTAAGCTTTGCATCTGTATCAGATATCAATCCGGCAGCAAACGGTTTACCCATAAGCTTTTCTGCATAGTCTAATTTATCTTTAACCAGGTTTTCTTCAAACGTATATGTTCCGTCAGCATTTGCTCGCGCAAAGAAATACATGATGCCGGGTGCCATAGTATCGGTTCTTCTGAAGTCAATGATATATGTCACCAGACAAAATGTCTCATTTGCTTCCATGCCGGCTGCTGTATATACTTTGATGTCATTAAAGCCCTGGATCCAGGATGCCTGAGCTCTCAGTTTTTTCTCAAAGGCATCGTTGGCAGCAGTGTCATTTCTTCCGAAAAGCGTATAGAGCCTGCTGCTGTCGCTTTTAAGTCTTGCATCGAAATAATTTGCCGCAAGTTCATTGATCTCAGGAACTGCACACTCGGTAAAGCTGTCATCTTCCTCCTCTGCAAGCCTTGCCTCCTCTGCGAGAGACTGTGCTTCAGCTTCGCTTGCAGCTATAGATGCTTCAAGCTGTGCCTGTGCCTCGGCTGCAGCTCTTTTTTTATTAACAGTCAAAACAACAGCAATAACAACCAGCACGGCAATGACAATAAGTCCTATTGTCACGAAGCGTTTTTTGCCTTCCTCATCATCCGGATATTGCTTTATACTCGGATCCTTATTAACTTCGCGTCCGCTGTTTCTTGCCTTGACAACATTTTCCTGTGATTCTTTAAGAGCCTCTTCAGCCTCTTCGAGCGAATCAAATCTTATATCACGCTTACTCAATTGGCATTAACCTACCTTTTTCACATAAACACCGTTCGCATCTACCTGATACTTATTGTCTATTGTAGTATTTCTGGCCATTGTTCCGTCATTCTGCATGTAGTATGACTTTCCGTCCTGTGCAACCCACTTATTCTTTACCATAGCTCCGTTTTCAGGATTGAAGTAATAAACAGAACCGTTTGTAAATGACTTCCAGCCTGTGCACATGATGCCTGTTCCGTCGAAGAAATATGAGCTTCCGTTAACATCGAGCCACTCATTTGCGCAATAGCTTCCGTTTGCTTTCTTGTATTTATAGTGTCCGTCAGATGTCTTTTCCCATGCTCCGCCGGCGTTGCTGCTTACAACAGATGCACTGTTTGTGCTTGAGCCTGTAGCTGTGAGCTTTGTACCATACTCATAAAGAGTTCTTGCATCCTTAAACTGATTAGGTGAGCTGGCCTTAAATACGACTGCAACAAGCTCTCTGCCGTTGATAGTTGCAGCGGAAGCAAGACAGCTTCCTGCCTTTGAGGTATATCCTGTCTTTCCTCCGATATAGCCTGTAAGGGCATCCGTGCCGCCTTTTACGAACTTGCAGGTATTAGTTATTGTAAGCTCGCCTCTGTTGGCAGTCTTAGGAAGCTTGTAGCTGTATTTCTGGCTGATGGTTCTTACTGTATCATTTGCTAATGCAGCTCTTGTTATAAGAGCCATATCACGAACTGTTGTGTAATGGTTTGAATTGTTAAGTCCGCTGGCATTTTCAAAATGAGTATTTGTGCAGCCAAGCTCTGCAGCCTTCTTATTCATGAGCGCTGCAAAGTTTGAAGCAGAGCCTGATACGCTCTCTCCTAAGGCATTTGCAACCTCGCATGCGGATCTGAGTAATACCGCATGAAGAGCGTCATTTACAGACATTGTATCCCCTGCCTTCATACCTGCAGTAGTAGCACCGCTCTCGAGTCCGTTTACTGCTGAGGAATTGAATTTAACAGTGTCAGTAAGATTTAACTTCTCTGCTGCAAGCAATGAAGTCATAAGCTTGGTTGTAGATGCAGGATAAAGCTTCTCATCTGCATTCTTCTCGAAAAGTATCTGTCCGGTTGCTGCATCCATAAGTATAGCTGCCTCTGCGGTTACAGAAGGCTTTGCTATGCTCTGATCTATCGTGATCTGTGATGAAGTCTGTGTCTGTGTATTTGTGTTAGATGGTGCAGCAGTGCTTCCCTGCTGAGTTGTATTCTGTGTTGAGCTTCCGCCGCCCGGTCCGATAGTGCTTATATGATCTGTTGCATTAAGGCTTGTTGCTGCATTGTAGACAAAAACACCGTTTTCATTGAGTGGCTTTGCCTCTGTCGGGCCTGTCTGGCTGATGACATTATTGCCTGAATTAGGTGAGTAGATAATATTTGTGCCGGACTTTGTTATGCCGTTCTGTGAGCTGCTTACTGATGTATTATCTCCCGGTGCATTTGCCACCTCAACAGTGTCTGCAAATGCAGTCTGGCTCATGAGCATTGAGCCCATAACAGCTATTGCCGCAATACGGCTGATTTTTTTTATCATTTCTTATTCTCCTCATTATTCAAATCAGACTGACCCGGTAAATGTATCTGAGCCTCTCTCATTGCATCTTCCCAGCTGTCCTTTTTCTTTGTTTCTTTATCTTCAGCAGATTTGTGCTCGGCTTTGCTTTTTGAAGCAGTTTCATAAAGTTCGCGTGCACTGTCTGCCGCATTAACATTTACAGCATCATTCGTTACTGCTGAAGCTTCACCGGTTATGATATCATTACCGTCTGCTTTATCCGGATCAGGATTGATATCCGAATTAATATCTAAAGCTCCTGCAGCATAGGTATTCTCGGAATCCGGCTCGTCCACGGATGTAATGCAGGATGACGATGTCGTATTTATCTCGTCATCATTATCTCCGGATCCGTTCCTCACCTTTTCGAGTATATCCATGAATTCTTTTCCGGTTATGGTTTCCTTTTCTATAAGATAAGCAGCTATCTTATGGAGTGCCTCCATGTTCTCGCTCAGTATGCGCTTAGATTCTGCATATGCCTTATCAAGCATAAGCTTGACTTCATTATCTATCTCTGTAGCTGTCTGCTCTCCGCACTCAAGAACATTTCTTCCTGAAAGGTACATATCCTGCACTCTGGCAAGACCCATGAGACCGAACTTTTCGCTCATTCCGTATCTTGTTATCATATTACGGGCAAGATCAGTGGCCTTTTCAATATCGTTTGAAGCTCCGGTCGTAACTGAATCAAATATAAGCTCTTCTGCAGCTCTTCCTCCGAGAGTTGTGACAAGCATTGCCTCAAGCTCTTTCTTGGTGTTGAGATACTTTTCCTCTTCAGGAACCTGCATAACATAGCCAAGTGCTCCCATAGTCCTCGGAACTATGGTTATCTTCTGAACCGGCTCAGCATCCTTCTGAACAGCAGCTATAAGCGCATGTCCTACCTCATGGTAAGAAACTATACGTCTTTCCTCCTGAGAAAGTATCCTGTCCTTCTTTTCCTTACCGACAAGCACGACCTCAACAGCCTCAAACAGATCCTTCTGGCTTACAGCCTTTCGTCCGTTCTTTACAGCTGTTATCGCAGCCTCATTCATCATGTTCGCAAGATCTGCTCCGACAGCACCGCTGGTAGCAAGACCTATTTCCTCAAAGTCAACTGTCTCATCAAGCTTAACGCCCTTGGAATGAACCTTGAGAATGTTAACCCTTCCCTTAAGGTCAGGCTTTTCAACTATAACTCTTCTGTCGAAACGTCCCGGTCTTAACAGTGCCGGATCAAGTATCTCCGGTCTGTTTGTAGCTCCGAGCACCATAATGCCGGTTCCCGGATCAAATCCGTCCATCTCCGAAAGCAGCTGGTTAAGAGTCTGTTCTCTCTCGTCATTTCCGCCGCCGTACCTTGAATCTCTGGATTTACCTATTGCATCTATCTCATCAATAAACACTATGCACGGTGCCACCGCATTTGCCTGCTTAAAGAGATCTCTTACTCTCGAAGCACCTACACCTACGAACATTTCAACGAAATCAGAGCCTGTGAGTGAGAAAAACGGAACCTTTGCTTCTCCTGCAACAGCCTTTGCAAGAAGTGTTTTACCTGTTCCCGGAGGTCCCACAAGCAAAGCTCCTTTAGGAAGCTTGGCACCTATGCTCTTATACTTGGCAGGATCGTGAAGGAAATCCACTATCTCTACAAGAGATTCCTTAGCCTCGTCCTCTCCGGCAACATCTGCAAAGGTCACCCCGGTAGACTTCTGCATATATACCTTGGCATTGGATTTGCCGACTCCCATTACTCCGCCGCTTCCGCCGCCCATGCGTCTCATCATGAAGCTCATGAACATAAATATACATGCAAACGGAAGCACTACTCCTATAATGATATCCCAGAAAAATCCGCTTGAATCCGGCTTATCCTTATATATCGTAATGCCGTGATCCAAGAGCATCTGTGTGCGCCCCGGATCATCCATAAGATAAGTATAATAGCTTATAAGCGGTGAATAATCCTCCGCTTCCTTCTTTGTAACTATCGTGATCTTGTTGTTATTGACATGTACAGACTCAACCTCGTCCTTTTCAACCATGTCATAGAAGGTGTCATAAGACACTTCCTTGGTTGATTTATCCTGAATGAGTGCTCTGCCGTAGTTCATTATGAAAAATGCAATGCATCCTACCGTGAACAGCAGAAGCAGACTTTGTATAAGATCCGGTCCGTTATCACGGTTCTTCCTACCGTTGTTTCTGTTATCTGATTGATTAATACTCATTAAACTGTAACCTTTTACGTAATTTTAGTTAATTTTCGTCAAATACTAATTTTAACATACTAAAGTATTTAATTCCATATATTGCCGAACTGTTTTTTAATGACAGGTGACAGCCTTTTCAGAAGCTCAGCTCCTGCAGCTCCCACAAACAGACCGGATAAAATACCGCTGAGCATAAGGACCGGAAGATATGAAAAAACATAAGCATTTGTAACTATAGCTGCTGCAGCAAGCTGTCCGACATTATGCATTACACCTCCGATACAGCTCACTCCGAAAATGCTGAAATATCCGCTCTTTTTTAACAGGACCATAGCTGTCATGCTGAACAAAAGCCCAAATGCAGAATAAAGTATTGCAAACAGGTTTCCAAACATAAAACCCGAAAGCAATATCCTCATTATATTAACTATCAGCGCCGGTACGGTGCCGCAATTATAAAGGAGCAATAAGGTGACTATATTGGGCAGACCGATTTTTGCTCCCGGTATGCCTATATTTATCGGAAGAACAGACTCGATATATGAAAGCACTAATCCCGCAGCAAGCGTCAGTGCACAGAAAACTGTTTTTTTAGTAATATCAGAACGATTATTCATAAAGGTGATTATAACACATAAGACATCTTTGATTTAGAATATCAATCAAGTTGTAATAAAATTTATTGTTTAAAATAAGAAAAGCTGCTGCACAGCCATTTAAGCCATACAGCAGCATTCGTAATCTTACAGTAAGTTTTTGCCAATTGATTTATACCATAATGCCCATTATATAAATAAATGATTGAACAAAATCGTAGTGAAGATCAGATCCTGGTTACACCTGTTGCCTGAGGTCCCTTGCTTCCCTCTGTTATCTCAAACTCAACAGCCTGACCGTCTTCAAGGGTTTTGAAGCCCTCCATTACAAGTCCTGAGTAATGAACGAAAACGTCGTTGCCGTCCTCTGTTGAGATAAAACCGTAACCCTTCTGGTTGTTAAACCATTTAACTGTGCCTTTCATAGTGCCTCCTGTTGCTATTTGTTAGCGTCAATATTTATAACGCTATATAGAAAGTATCATCATATTTAGGCAATGTCAACCATTATCGCATTTTATTTCGTGTTTTATTTATACAAAATATCCAAAGTGTGTGTTTTTGTTATTACCTCAATTATCATCAACTGTTGACTTCACATATACGTATGCAAACAGGGCTTATATAAACATAAAGTGTGCAGACAGAGCTTATGTAAATATAAAGATCCCCGGTGTACTCGTAAGCTGCGCATACATCAGGGATCTTGAATTCATTTTATTAAGGATAGCTTTATCTGATTAAGATAGCTCTTATGCGTTCTTACCGCAGCACTTCTTGTACTTCTTGCCGCTTCCGCACGGACATGGATCATTAGGATAAACCTTCTTGCCCTCTCTCTTAACTGTTCCGGAGATCTTATTGTTGTGATAGAGCTCCTTTCTCTTCTCCTCTGAAAGGATATCATCCCACTCAGGAAGCTCATAGAGCCAGTTTGCCTTTGCACCTACCATGTTATAGTAAAGCATCTCAGGGTCGATCTCTATCTTTAATACGGTGCTCTCATCCATAGTATCGATAGGATTGTGATAGCCCTTAAGAGAATCATCAATACCATCAATGAAGCCTGTCATGATCTCGATATCTGTACCGAACTCAGCTGCAAGCTCTCCGATAGTTCCCTCGTAAACCTTTGCAGGATCCTTGAGTATACGCTCATAGATGCCCTTTTCAATAGCAAAGTATGTGTTCCAAAGCTGATCTCTCTGCTTTGCATCCAGCACATCGCCGTATGCCTTTGTTCTCCACTGCTCCAATAATGTCATTTATATGTCTCTCCTTATTGTAGATCAAATTTAACCTATATATTATAAATGATTTATCAATCATCTTCAAGTATAGGTTTTTCAGACTCTATGAGTGCCTTGTTTGAAGAATCCCTGCAGGCTCCACTTAAGGATTCGCTGCATGATCCGTTGCAAGAGCCGGTTTGAAGCTCATTGCAAAATTCATTGTCAGCTACACTTTCGATTTCATTGCATGAATTGCGGTCGTTATCATTTTTCTGAGCCGGGCGCTGTGCTCTTTTCCTTTTTCTCAGCTCAAGAACTATGGCCGCGGCAAAGATCAACAGACTGACGCTGCTAATAATAATTCCCGCCTTCAGACCTTCAGGCTCATAATGCATTTCTATCTCATGTTCACCGCTGCTTATATAAAAGCTTATAAAGGTATCAAGACCCTTATATGTCTCCGCCTTTTTGCCATCCACGAGAATAGTCCAGCCCTTATCGTAAGGCGTGGTTATCAGCATCTCAGCTCTGTCAGAGCTGTATCCCATTGCCTTTGTATCAACCTTTACAGTGCCCTTTACATAATCGTCACCATATTCGGTAATTTCAAGCTGCTGAGATGAAAGTCTTTCATATATTTGCTTCAGAGCATTCTCATTAAATCTGTAAACCGATATGTCAGGATCCTGTCCGGAATTCTGTGCGCGGAAATTGATAAGCTCGCCGCTTTCGCAGAAGCCAAGATCCATGAGATAGCTTCTGTCCAGATTAGAGAAGACCTTTTTCTTATCCGACCAGTTTACTGTTATATCTCCCGCTCTGAAATTATCCTCATAGGCAAAATATCTTCCTGCCTCTTCTACTGTTAAAGCGCATTCTCCATCTGCTGAAGAGCCGTCATTATATACAGGTATAAGTACCTGCTCACTGCCAAGCACATCACAAAGTGAATTCTGAACTATAGCCGGATCATCAAGCTCAAGCATCCATTCCGACGACATTCCCTGAGGCATGACAAACCCGAGACTCAGCGCATAGTTATTTTTATATAAATATGTATCGCCCGAGCTTCCTGCTTTTGTCATTATCCTATTTGAAGGCACTTCATTTGCAGTTAGCTCATAATTGATACCGAAAAGCATATCTACAAGCGGTGTGGAGCCGGTTATGCTGTATGCATTGGTAGAGGCCTCACAGCCTACCTGTCTGTAAAATCTCGAGCAGTCAGCATTTGCCATTGAGCTGAATATAGACGCCGATGGGAAATTGAGCCAGCCGCCGTCATCCTTGGACTTTCTTACTGTCCTTTCTATTCTGTAAAAGTCTCCTTTTGAAAGCTCGCCTGCAAGCTTTGCCATCTCTCTTACATCCTCATTATCCGCTGTGAAGGATTTTCTTGATGTAACTGTTATGGATGTATATGCCGTATTGGCAGCAAGCTCGGTGATCACAAGGATAAACAGCAGTACGCCTGAAGTGACAGCACTTAAACTTCCGCTCCTGTATAAATGAATAAGGAGGGCATACAGTGCAACCAGCAGCATTCCGAGATAGAAAACTCCGAAGCCGAAGGCATCATCCTTTATTATCTCCTGAGCTAAAAGTATAGCTGCAAAGGATACTCCGAAGGCTGTTGCCGTATCACTTTTTTTGACGGTTTCAAGATTATTGAACACTCTGAAGCCCATAAACAGCACAAGGAATATATAAATGAACGACTGTCTTGCAGGCAGTGAATTAGGATAATGAAATCCGTGCCATATAAAATTGAGCACATTTATTGCAAAGCTTGCAAGGAATATAAAGGAAAGCACCGCATACACGACCTTTTCCTTTAACGGTATCCTTCTGTTCTGAACATATAGTAAAAACAAAAGAATAACCGCTGTTCCGCAATATATATTCGGCCAATGGTCAAGTCCCTGCTCCGTTTCCACCATAGGAAGATGTCTTGAAAGCTCGGCTATAAGTGAAAAATAATCATCAAAGCTCTTTGGAAATTCACTCGTACTTGATGCTGTCAGTTTAAATGCATATATCTCCGGAAGCAGCACTGCTGCGGCTATTCCTGCCGCAAGTATGCTCCAGAATGCAAATCTTATTCCTGTAAATACAAAGCTCTTAAAGTCTGCTTCAGGCTCCAGAATGCTATAAGCAAAGAAATACAGAATAAGGAACAGGCATATAAGTATTGATATGTAATAGTTTGTAAATATACAAAAGCCCAGTGAAAGTCCGTATAATATTCCGCTTTCTCCCTTTATCAGCTTTTCTGCACCGTAAACCACTATCGGAAACGCCGCTGCAGCATCAAACCACATCAGGTTCCAGTAATATGCACAGACGTAACCGCTTAAAGCATAAAAGAGACTGAAAATATAGGCTCCGTATCCGCTTTTTTTCCTGCTGTGTGAATTGAGATAAAAAGCCATTGACGCACCGCAAAGTCCTGTTTTTATCAGAACTATAAGCGTCATAAGCTCTATTACATGATTCTTACTTATCAGTAAAACCAGCAGATTGAGCGGGCTCGCCAGATAATAGGCTATAATGGCAACAAAATTTACTCCCAGGCCCAGATCCCAGGTGAATTTAAGTGAGCCTCCGTTTTGAAGCTTATTCCTTAGCTCAGAGAAAAACGGAGCATACTGATGATACATATCTGTTCTCAGTATACATTGATCTCCGAACGGAAATGTTCCGCTTGCGACAATTACCGCAGCCATTATAAGTACTGCGGTAATAAAGCTCATGAAACAAACATATTTAGTTTTTGAAAATAAATATCTTACTTGCAACATAATTAAATACCAAATTAAAAACAGATGTAAATATTTTGGCAATATATTCATTAATGGCAAGAGGTCCTGTCATTATCCATATCATTGCTATAGTAATAAGACCGCTTATGCCTCTTGCAGCAAAAAAGCTCGTCATTTCCTTTATCAGATATGACGGCTTAAAGCTGTAATTTCTGAATACAATAAGCTTATTTGTAATATATGCAAATAAAACAGCTGCGAGCCATGATACTACAGATGCTGCCGTTGCCGATACGCTTACCTCAAGCCCATTTGCTTTAAGCGCCTCATTGACAATAATATATACAACATAATCAACAGCTGTAGTAAGTACACCAACTATTACATAGGATATGGTCTCATAGTTTAAGACTTTATTTTTTATTTCTTTAAGTCCTGTCATTACTTTCCTGATTTCTTATATCGAAAGCTGAATTTCTCGCAGGTATACGCCTTGCTCTTCTTCGTCTTGGTGCATCGGATCCGGCACGTTTTTTCAGAATATCATTAAAGTCATCCTCGCTCATTCCCATTGCAGCAAGTCTCTTTTTCTGACGTTCCTTAAATCTCTGTCTTCTTTCCTTTTCCTTCTTTGCAGAGTGGATCTGTTTTCCGGTAATAAGTGCGGCAAGAATAGCCAAAGCTGCTATGAGGATTGCCGTTATCCCTACTGTCTTTGCAGCCTTGGATACCTCTAAAGTATCTTCAATCTCAAGATTAGACTCGACATCATTAATAAGCCACACGCTTCCGACATTATAATCTCCGTAATACACCTTCATAAGTGCCGCGGCTCTGTCCGGTGCCGATGCAGGAACATTATAATCATAGCCGACCGTAACATCCGCTTCATCCGCTCCCGCAGGAAGCGTTATTAAAAGCTTGTCAGCGGCTGTTATGTTATAGTTCTGTTCCTTTATGATCTTGTCATTTACAAGCCTCTTTGCACAAGAAAATCTCTCTGTCGGATCTAATATCTCTACATTTTTAAAGCTGTTAAAGCCGAATTCCAAGAGAGTCTTGGTGTCAGTGTAATGGTAAGGATTTTTATCCTTCATGCAGACAACGATAACTCTTCGTCCGTTTTCTTCTGCAACCGTAACCAAGGTGTTTCCGCTCGCTGAAATATATCCTGTCTTTCCGGCTATTACTCTTTCATCGGAATAATCAGTATTTGTTCGGATCATCTTATGACCCATAGTCACCGTAAGCCCGGACGGATATTTCTGTGTTGGTGAAAGCTTATATCTTTCATGACTTTCGATTTCCAGCAAGGCATCATTTTTTATAAACTCCGAGGCTATAAGCGCCATATCATACGGAGTCGTAAGATGTGCATCATCAGTAAGTCCCGAAGGATTTTTAAAATCCGTATGCTTACAGCCGATCTCTGCAGCCTTTTCATTCATCATATCCGCAAATTCTGAAATGCTTCCTCCGACATATATAGCCAGTGCATTTGCAGCATCATTTGCAGATTTTAATAAAAGAGCATTGAGCAGATCCTCGACCGTAAGTATGTCATCCACCGAAAGTCCCGCTGTTGTAGCTCCGCTCTCAAGCCCGTACACGGCACTTGCAGTGATCGGAACCTTTTCTGATAATGAACAATTCTCGGCTACGACTAATGCCGTCATCATCTTTGTTATAGAAGCAGGACAATACTGAACATCCTGATTTCTTCCCCACAGCACAGTTCTGGTGTCGGCATCCATTACGACCGCACCCTCAGCCTTGATTTCGCCTCCCGGATACGGCCAGCTTACTGCTGCCGCAGATTCTATACTTAATAACGATGAAAACGCCATTAAAACAGCCAACAGGATGGCTGCCGATATACGATACAATTTTTTTATTTTATTTACTGCCTTTTCTCTTAGCTTCAAGCCTCAGATACCTACTTTATTTATTCTTGCATAGTTGAACATATACTGCTGCAGTACTCCGGCATAAGGCGCATATTCCTCAGGAAGCTCGCCTCCGTATACAGTCTCTATGACTCTTTTCATCCAGACATCCACCGGCACGGTGTCAAGTCTGTGATAACCAAAGAGTGCCACACATGATGCAACCTTAATGCCGACACCCTTAAGCTCCATGAGTTTTTCTATAAGCTCAGGTGTTTCAAGCCCCTTAAATGCCTCAAGATCCAGTTCTCCCGATGCTGTAAGCTCGGCTGCATTTCTGATATATTCGACCCTATATCCTAATCCGCATGAGGAAAGCGCCTCTTCCTTAGCTGCTGCCAATGCCTCCGGCCTCGGAAACGCAAATTCACCGCTGTCTCCGATCGCTTCTCCGAAAAGCCTCGACATTCTTTCAACTGAGGTCCTTATTGCAGGCACGGATTTTCTCTGCGATATAATGAAGGAGATCAGCATTTCCCATGGATCCTGGTTAAGTATTCTTATGCCCTTTCCGAAGCTGATAGCCTTTTTAAGATATTCATCCTCAGGAAGAACTATGCTTTTATAAAGCTCATAGTCCTTATCAAGGTCAAAATAGTCCTTCCAGACACTGTCAAACTCTGCTCTGCTGCACGAAAAACGATATCCACCGTTTTCCTCCTGTGCGGCAGTAAGAACTCTTCCCAATGCGATTATCCTGTATGAGCCGTCTTCGCATCCTGTTATTCGAAAACACTGTCCCGACTCCGCTATTGCCTCTACAGAAAGCTCATCATACTTTATTATGCAGCTGTTATCATTCATATCCTTTATATACCCTTACCGGATAATTACCGTTTGCTTCATCGCCTGCGGCATAGTACACGATCACCTTGTCACCGCTGTCTCCGCTTAAAACATTAGGATCCATGCGGCAGTTATCCTTCATGAGCAGTACAGATTCACCTGTTGAAGTCTCTACTGTAAATGTGCTCATCATATTGCCGCTGGTTTTTCCTTCGATCCTCTTAAGCTCATATTTTCCGTCCGGAAGTATTACCATGAAATCGACATTTTCACTGTCGTTTATAATGTCTCCGCTGAACAGAATAACCACGTCCTGCCCTGCCTCAAGCTCGGTTTCTATATCTCCGATCTCAAGACCTGTAAAGGACCAGCCGTTATCAGGATCGCTCTTATCCTTAAAGGAATAAATAGTTTTGCTGTCTCCCTGTTTGCCGTTTATCTCTAACACGGTTGCATACATTATGCCGAAATACGGTGACTCATCGTCTGCAGCCTCAGACGCGGCAACAGTTCCTTCATACACCTCATCTGAAAATGTCTCAGCCTCGGTGCTCTCTTCATTTAAAGCCTCTCTTGAAACAGCCGCTTCCTCAGGGATATCTGATGCCTCGCTACTTACTGCTGCCGTTGTTTCATCCTGCTTTTTTCCGCATCCTGCAGATACTGACATGGTTACAAGCAGAAGGCACAGTACGATTTTTTTATTAAAGCTCGGAAAGCGCATCATTAAGCTCCTCCGTTCCCTCGAGCACGAACCTTCCGTCCTTGATAATTTCGACGCGTTCCTTTCCGCACACTGCGGTTATACTGCCTATCTCATCATACGGAATAGTGATGTCGCAGTGAACGCTGAAGTATGCATTCTCCGGATCTGTAGAGCGCAGTGCGGATATCTCATTTTCTCTTGCGATGATCTTCTTTCCGTCCGGATTGAAGGTCTCGATATCCTCCTCATATGAATAGCAGGTGTCACCTACAGCAAAATGAGGTCCTGTCTTCTCTGCAATAAGAACAGGCATTTTATCCTCTATCATATATTTTCTGGCAGCTGCAAATGCAGGCGTATTGGTTCCTATCGCAAATTCACCCATAGGAAGCTTTTCTCTGTCTCCGAAGATGACCTTTTCTATCAGCTTTCTTCCCTCTGCATGATCAAAGAAATTATCGCAGGCATAATCCGCAACACGTCCGTTGATGAATCTGAGCTTAAGATTTCTGAACAGATAGCCCCCGATATAGACAGATCCTACATTAAGTACTCCGTTGGTGCCCTTAAGCATAGGTGATGTAAATACCTCACCGGCAGGTACATTGACATCTGCAAGACAGTTCTCGAAATTAGTCTCCTTTGCAGGATCCTTAAGCTCATGGAGCTTTACTGAAAGCGCAGTCTCATTGTGTCCTCTGCCCTTTATCTCCACATGATCTGCCTTATCAAGAGCATCTATTATGTGCTGCTGTATAAGCTGCCATTTATCTGTAGGCAGAGTATTTATCTCAATGAATTTGTCAAATATCTCTCTGTAGTTTTCAGCTATTTCCTCATCTGAGAAGCTAAAGCACATCTTTTCGCAGATAGAAGGAGTAGGCCATGCGATGATAGTAAAGCTGGTTTCCTCATCAGGCATGTACAGCTTTGTGATCTCGTGAGACTTAAAGATATAGTCCTTGTTTACCTTAAGCTGATGCTCTGAAAAATGCATGAGTGACTTTTTGATTATCGGCTCTTCGGCCTTAGTTCCGAATACCTCAACACACGCATGTCCTGAAAGAGCCATAAGCGCTTCCTTGTTGTTCTCGCAGGCATTCTTAAGTGCCTGAAGCTTATGCTCCTCTAACTTGCTGCCCCAGAAAAGACACATATCTTCCTTGTGATCGTACTCGCACTGTCTGTTGAAGTCTCCGTAAAATCCCGGTCTGATATTGCCTCTGAGCTTTTTATTGATAAGGTGTACAGGGTTTCTGTTGATTATTACCTCAAGCCCTAATGCCTCAAACTGCCTGATTGCAGCTTTCATGAAGCGTTCAAAACCAAGCGGAAGGTAGCATACAACAGTGGACTTTTTGGAAATGTCTTTGCCTGTAAGCCTGAATCCTTTGATATAGCCGTCAGTGTAGGCCTTTGCCATCTTCTCGACAGTTTCTTCGGAAAGCTCTGACATAAGTTTTGCAACACCTAACTGTTCATTTGTTATCCACTCACCGAAGCTGTAAAGATATGAGTCATCTCCTGTATTTGTAAGATTGGCATTCATTATGATATTCTTTGCAAAGGAATCCGTATCACACATATCACGTCTTACGAAATCTTCAACAAATTCCTCTGTGTAATCATAAAGATAGCAGTATACAGTATCTGTAAGATGCTCATTCAGGATTATTTCCTGCATGAGTCCTACATTCATCTGCTCCTGCTCGAAAACATTGTAAAGCTGTATTGCAGTCTCAAGTATAGCAACTGCATCGCTCATTCTGTTTTCATAAATAAACGGGATAATACCTCTGAACTCCTGATACCAGATGCAGAGAATATTGCATTTTTCCTCTCCGAATACCTGCTTGCAGTAGTCCGGCTCAAGATAAGAATGCCCGAAGTTTTCAGTTTCAAGCTCTCCGAAAAGAAGGCTGTTCATCTCAGCATTCTTAATACCCTCTTTTTTGACCTTGTCGCAAAGAAGTGTTATTTCCTTTATTCTTGCAAAATAATCCTTGATTGCCGGATCGTTCAAAGCCTCCGGAAATTCCTTTATACGATCAATGCAAAGCTCATATCTTTCCTCTAAGGCTTCGCTGCTGTTGTCTATTAAAATACTGTTTTCTTCCATCATATGAACCCTCTTTTATCTTGAAAAAATATATATCCACTCAATAAATACAAAAAGCCCAATAAGTCCGCCGAGTACGGCAAAGGTATAGTTCTTGTTCTTTTCCTTAAAGCATAGCCTTGTAAAGCTCATGCCGGCAATGTCTATAAGAAGCGCGCTTATACCGAGTGCAGCCAGTCCCATGCTGACCTCGCCGCCGGTGCTCACCGCTCTATAAACAATAAGCTGGGTAAGGATAAATGAAAGCATTGAAATACCGAAGCTGTACCAGCCGTTCTTGCAAAACGGATGCTTTATATATGAATAGGTCTTTTTCTTTGCACTCATTTTTCTACCTTTCGAATATTTACCTCTCTCGGATAAAGCTTTTTTCTTTGTTTTATCCTGTAATACTGAACTGACCTGTTTATAATAAAGCCCAGCAATACTCCGAGAGTATTAAGCAAAAGATCATCAACGTCAAAGCTGCCCACTCTGAATATCAGCTGTGTGCATTCTATAAAAAAGCTCACAAAAAAGCCTATCAGAACACAGATAACACCCTTTCTGCACCTTCTGCTTACCGCAGGGAGCAGAAAACCGCACGGCATAAAGGCTATACAGTTTCCGACAACATTCAGCATAAATGCCTTCATGCCGAGCTGTCTTCTGTACACTATAAAACGCTTTATCTCCGCAAAGGGAATAAGGTTGTATCTGGCCTCCGATATTACGTCTCCCGGTACCCTGCCCAATGATTCAGCAAATATCGTAAAATAAAATATCGCAAAAAGATAAACGATAAAAACGATCCAGCAGGTCTTCTGTATTTTTGTCGTTCCTCTTATCATAAATTGTTATTTTATCATATAATAATAACTCAGTCTATCCATCGTCCTGAAGCCAAGCTTGTCGTAAAGTGACTTTGCAGGCTTATTGGCAGATGATACCTCAAGAGTGACTTCGTCCATTCCAAGCTTCTTAAGCTTATTAAAAAGCTGTCTCAGCATGGAGGAAGCATAACCCATTCTTCTTTTTGATTCATAGGTAAGTATGCCGAAAACATATGCTCTCGGACCATAGAGCTTGAAAAAGCATTCTCCGTAAGGTGTTGTAACCTTGCCTTCCTCATAGTCTCCTTCTTCCGTATGAACTGTTTCAATTTCTATATCAGCCTTAAAGCTGTCGTTCCCGGTAAGCTCGGCATCCGAAAGCATAAGCGCCATCATAAGCTCGTCATGATCATACTCTGCACCGGTTTTCTTAAGTGCCTCAAGATTAGAAGTCCCCTCATATACCGCAAATCTTACCGCAAAGTCAGAAAGCTCCTCGGAAAGTGATGAAAGCAAGGTCTTAAAACAGCCCTTTCTTCTGTGTTTAGGAGCTGTAAATGCAGAAAGCTCCACTACAGTTTCATTATCGTGAGTTTCTCCCATTTCATATAACGCAATAAATCCCATAAGAGCATCCGGGTCAAGCTCGCCTGCATCGACCTCCTCGGGAATTATGACCTCTTTCTCGTTATCATCATACATAAGTGCATAATAATCCGCATCATCCGGAACAGCATACTTAACATTGTCTGCTTCATTAACATCAAGAACAAGATCCGTAATAGAATCAAGCATGTCGTCTGTAAGATAATCTGTTTTAATAATAATCAATTCCGTATCTCCTGTTCAAAACTGCTGTCTTTACTGTTCGTCTGCGTTTAATATAATATTCACTGCCTCTTCCATATCGGCAGCAATAAAATCCGGATGCACATCGTATTTGCCGTCCTTTAAAGCATTTCCGGTTAAAACGCCTATAGTCTTAAGGCCGAGCTTTTGTCCGCAGAGAATATCTGCCGTGGAATCTCCTATCATCCATGAGCCCTTAAGGTCAATGTTGTGCTCTGCGGCAGCCTTAAGTATCATTCCCGGCTCAGGCTTTCTGCAGCCGCATTTAAATTTAAGCTCTCTTACCTCGCCGTCAAAGCCGCGATCAGTATGATGCGGGCAAAAATACGCTCCGTCAATATAGGCTCCGCACTCTCCCAATCTTGTATCAAGTGCCTTTTGTATTTCATCAAGGCTCTCAAAATCAGCTTCGCCTCTCGCAACGACAGGCTGATTTGTTATGACTACAGCAAGGTATTCCGAAGAATTGAGCGTTCTTACAGCCTCTGCTGCCTTAGGCAAAAGTTCTATAGCTTCCGGCGCGTTAATAAAGCCCTTTTCAACATTAAGAGTTCCGTCTCTGTCCATGAATACACATTTTTGTCTGTTTGAAAGATTTCTTTTTTCATAAAGACCGCTTTCAACAGCTCTTGTGACCTCATCGTAGCGCTCAGGTGTACCCATATCCTTTACATACTCACTTGAGCTGTAGGCATATACACTTCCCTTATCTATCATTTTGTGTATGATGTCCTTATCCAGATCCACCTTGCCTTCTATAGGCTCAGGAATAGAATTGAGTACCTTAGGTGATATAGCATAAATGCCTGAATTTACCTGATTGTGATAGAAAAATGTGCGCTCCGCCTTTTTGCTGATAAAGCCTGTTACAGGTCTTGAAAGTACTGCATTTTCATCGCTGAAGGAGGCATTAATTCCGCATTTATCCTCAGTGAAGTCGTTTACATTCTTAACTTCATCGGTAACTATGATATCGGAGTCATAAGGATGTGAGTTTGGATGAACAAAGAGTGTGACAGCAGCGCCCGATTCATTATGACAGCTCATAAATCTGTCAAAATCAACAGACAGCATCAGATCGCCCATCAGCAGAAGAAAGCTCTCATCAAGCTCTTTCTTAAGATAATACAAGGCTCCGGCAGTGCCCATAGGTCTGTCTTCATTAAAATATGATATTTTAACTCCGAAGTTGCTTCCGTCACCGAAATAATCACTGATGCATTCACTTAAGTAGCCCGTTATAAGCTTAATATCCGTAATTCCGCATCTTCTGAGATTTTCTATCTGATATTCAAGTATAGGCTTACCGAGAACGGGTATCATAGGCTTCGGTATATCCGATGCAACGCTGCGTATCCTTGTTCCGTGCCCTCCGGCCATTATAACTGCCTTCATCCGTTCCTCCTTTGTTTGATGATTTTCTTTGCGTAGCTTTTATTCATAGCTAAAAACAACATTGCTCTGTCCGGGATCTTCCTGTAAGCTTTTCCCAGTCTGAAGCCTATGTACTTAAAGCCAGATGAAATAATAAGCTCAGGAAGCTCCTTCGCCGCATGATTTTTTATAAGCCATGCCGCTGTATTTTTGACGAGCCTGATTCCTTCTCCTTCTGATGCTATGCCGTCAAACACCTCAGGATTCATTGCCTGACTCATGCCGAGGTCAAAGTTTCTGTGAAGCTGCTGCATAGCTGTATAGGAATGTGAATGTATAACTCTTGCAGCTGATACATAGCGGCTGATATACCCGTTTTTCAGTGCCTTTGCGGCATATATCATGTCTTCATTAAATATCGCTGTATCGGTAAAGCCTCCAAGCTCGTCATATATCCTCTTTTTGTAGGCACAGCAGACATTTGAAGCAAAAAATGTCTTTATGCCAAGCCTGTCAATGTCATCTATTGTTTTAACACTGTCCTTTGCAGGATAATTAAACTTTCTTGTATAACGCTCTATAGATCCTGCTCCCTCTCTCGGAAGCTGTCTGCCGTAGGCAATCGCTGTTTTTTCGTCAGTCTCAAGTGCGCCTATGAGCTTAGTTGTAAGGTATTTATCATCCGGCACTGCGTCATCTGTCATGCATATGAAGGCATCTGCCTCTGATAATGCCGCAGCCGCCTTTCTTGTGCCCGCATGGTCAAATTCGCTCTGTGAGATACACTTATAAATATATGAGCTGCTGTCTTCAAACACCTGCTTTATGAACCAAAGAGTTCTGTCTGAATTACTATCTTTGCCGGTACTGCCTGAATTTTCAAAATTACACGCAGCTTCATCCGGAACCGTGTTGATAATTATAAGCTTCCTGAACGGTCGTCCCTGAACTTTAAGCATCTGCAAAAGCCGGAGGAAGCTCTCCCCCGGTTTATATACAGGAATTATTATGTCAAATGTATTTATACTGTCCTTCAATGTCCGCTCATCCAATTTCCGAATTCGTCTGCATCAGTCGGCTTCTTCTTCGCCTCTTGCTATATTTATATTCTTCTTAACAGTGCTTGCAAAGACTATCGCAAGAAGCAGCATGTAAGCCGCATAAGCAGCAGCCGCTCCCGTCATTCCGTAAGAGGTGACTGCACGTCTTGAAAGTATCGCCGTGCCTATCGCCATAATAAGATAATTCATAAATATCATTTCCTGCTTTCTCATAATAATAAGCAGATAATAATACAGATTTGTGACTGCATAGAAACAGCCTCCCAGAATTATCATAATGAACTCATAATGTCTGCTTGTAAGAAGTCCGGTATACTGCGCTCCAAGCAGTGTTTCAAGGATATGAAGCACCGGCTTTCCTATGATATAGGTAAGTGCAACGCCTATTACAGACATTATCAGAATATACATAAACAGTATTCTTCCTGCCTTCTGAAAGCTGTCATAGGATTTTTCGTCCCACACTCTCGCAAGTCTCGTCATATATGGCTTAATGATGAAATTCGCAGCAAGATAAATTACTGAGGTCGGCATAAACAAAATGTTGAAAATGCCATTGTCCGCATCTGTCATGTAAAAATCCACCGCATATTTTGCCGCTGAGAATATGAAAAAGTCTACAAATACAGACAAGAAAATGAGAAGTGTGCTCTTAACAAGTGCAGGCACCCTTGTTTCCTTGTCATTATGCCCATCCTCTGCAGAACCGGCGTCGGTACCGTGCCTGAAGCATTCTCCCGGCTGCATAAGCTTGTTCACAAGATATGATCTGAAAAAGCCTATGCATATCATCTGCATTCCTACAGCAAGGGCGGATGAAACTACAAGATCCTTCGTGATAACTATTGCAGCACAAAGCACAGCCGCAGAAAGCAGTGTTCTAAAGGTCAGCTCCATGCCTCCTATATATAGCTTATCTATGCGCTGACATTCACTTTCATAAAGATCGGCTATCGCATCGCATATCTTATAAAGCACGAGCAGGAAAATGACTGAGCATTTTCTGAAGCCGTAATGCCCGGTAAAGGTCATCACAGCAAGATATACTAATGCAGCAATTGCCGCTATCCCCGAAGTGATAAGCCTCAGCTTTCTGTAGTCCTCATAAGAATACTCATGTTTTGTGTCAGTTATGTGATATGGTCTGATACCGAAATACGCTATTATAAACATCTGCTGACCCACGGTCGAAAATCCGAAGCTGAAAACGCCTCCGTCGTCCGGGCCAGCAAAATGCATGGCAAAAAATGCAAGTACCATAGAAGAAAGCGCATATACAGCGCTTCCTACGGTGTTCCATATATAATCCTTTTTTAAGCTTGTCTTATTCTTATCCATAATTATTAATAATATCTTATTTGTAATTGATCATATGCTCATTATTGCACTAAGCATTCTCTTCATGTATTTGGCAGCATTGACAGGATTGAGATATGAGGTTCCTGCTTCCCTTTCGGCAACCTTGACAGGAACTTCTGCAACTCTTGCACCGTGCTTTATAAGCGCAGCAATAGTATCAGGCTCCGGTGAAAGGTAGCTCAGCTTTGCAAACATCTTTATGATGCGTCTGTCATACATCCTGAGTCCGCAGGTCGGATCTGTAACAACAGCGCCGGTCTTAAATCTGATTGCTGCCCTGATAAGCTTTGAACCGATATTTCTCATACCGCCCATCTTGTTTTCAAGGCCAATAAATCTCGACCCCATAACTATGTCATAGCCTTCTTCGGCCTTCTTACGCATGGCATCTATATATTCCGGTCTGTGCTGACCGTCACCGTCAAACTGGACAGCATATTTATAACCCTTTTCCCATGCATAGATCATACCGTTATGAAAGCATCCGGTAAGCCCGAGATTTATTGGGAGATTCAGTGCATTGTAGCCGCGTCTTCTGCATATCACGTCCGTACCGTCGGTAGAACCGTCGGTCACTACAACATAATCAAGCTCCGGATATTTCTCAGTAAGCTCGTCCACAACTCTTTCAATACTGTCTGCTTCGTTATATGCAGGTATTACCAGCAGTACATCGCTTTTTTTATTAGTGACTGTATTTTCTGACATATTATGATCACATTTTCCTTATAGCAATATCTTTATATCCGTGAACTCCGGGCTGCTCTTCCATGCAGCGGACAGCCTCTTCATGCCTTCCCTGCATCATAAGAATGTATGCTCTCGGCACATCTGCTCCGGCAAGATAAGAAAACGGGTAACCGCCTCCGAACCTCGCATTTATGTCAATGACATAAGGAGCCATATTGTCAGTGCTCATAATGACGTCAACATCAATAAGTCCCACTGTCGGAAATGCCGCGGATATCTGCATTCCAAGCTCCGTAAGTACCTTATATTCCTTGTCATCCTTTCCGAGAATGACAGCTTCATCAGTCTCTCCCGAACGCATGGCAAGCTTTTTTCTGACAATGGTCTTTATATAGTTTCCGTCAAGATCGGAGATCACATCAAGTCCGTATTCATTACCCTCTCTGAGTTCCTGAATAAGTACGCATTCCTTCTTCGCTGCCTCAGATTCAAATTTGAGATAGCTTTCCTTGATCTCACGCATACACATTCCGTAGGCAGCCTTAAGCTCCTTCTTGTCATAGGCCTTTATAATGCCTATTGAACCCATGCCGAAGCGCGGCTTTATTATCACAGGCCAGCTCATAGTCATGGCATCTATCTTAAGAAGAGCACTGTCGATATTAACATCTGTCTCAGGGCATCTTATACGATTTCTCCATAGTCTTAGGAACATATTGTATTTATCATTACAGTCTGCCAGAGTTTCTGCATCCGAAACTATAACCTTCGTGCCCACTGCCTCAAATTCCTTTTTATGTGCCGCCAGCACCGGCAGATCCACATCAAAAAAAGAAACGACCATATCTATCTTATGCTCTCGGCATTTTTCTATCAGAAAAGGGATATAGTCGTCATCATAAATGGCCGGTGTTAAAAAGTATCCGTCAGCGGCCGGAAGTGCCGGGCTCATCTGTGAGTTAGACGCAAAAACTATGCCCTCACCCTGAAGAGCCTTTTTGAAATACTCGACCATATAGGTCCTTCTGCCTGCGCTAGTCAAAAGAATATTCATACGCAATATATTAACATACCTCAAATAGAACGCAAAGACGTATTTATTTATTTCGGCTGACTTTCTGCCATATCCAAAAACAAAGGATAGCCTCCGGTGTGAATGAAAAGACAATTTCCGCTGTAATTATTCTTCTCTATCTCCTTTTCCATACCGTAAAAAGCCTTTCCGGTGTATGTCGGATCAAGCGGCAGTGCATACTCAAAGAGCATGCGTCCTATGCATTCAATTATATTATCATCATAAAGATCATAGCCCCCGCAAAGATAGCTGTCACATATGTCAAAGCCGTCCGTCTCCGGAGACATTACCGCAGGATTGAAGCTATAGAGATTATCAAGAATGACCTCTCTTTCTCTCTCCGCAGTTCTTGCCACAGATATTCCGTGTATAGCCGGACACATTTGCGGAGAATATCCGTTTACGGTTATTTCCGTTCTTTCTCCTGCCGTTAATCCGCTTATAGTAGCTCCGGTGCCTGCTGCAAGAAAAATATGATCGAATGAAACAGCATTTTCTCTCGCCCAGCGCATTATTTCTCCGTATTCCTTAAAGGAAGCCATCATCAGCGCAGTGCGGTTTCCCTGACCAAGACTGTTACCGTATATATAATACGGTCTTCTGCCTGCATCCTTTTCAAGTGCTATAGCCTCTTCCACAGTTTCTCTGACATTTTGTCCGCTGCAGTACAAAACTCTTGCTCCGGAAGAGATCACAAATCGCTCATTCAAAGGACTTTTTGCTTCCTCATCAGCATCCTTCTTGATAATGACAGTGCACGGAATGCCCTGCTGCATTGCCATATGCGCCACCGCTCTGTTCATATTAGAGCCGGGTGAGCCATAGGATATCACAGAATCAAAGCCTCTTTTTTTCATATCCGCAATAAGCTCTGCGGCGATCCTTACCTTATTTCCTCCGAACGAAAAAGGTATTTTATCATCTCTTTTTATATATATTCCGGCATTTTCATGCTGCTTAAGAAAATATATAGGGCTTTCAAATTTCATATCACAGCTTCTTTCCGACTACAAGCTTTACAGTTTCTACAAGATATCTGAGACTTTCCATCCTGAATAAAAGTGCAGCGGCTAAATATATAAGGCCTCCTACAGCTATCTGAACCACCATAAGCACAAGGCAGCTTCCTACAGATATCGTTCCTGATATAAATGCAGCGCTTCCTCCGTACATGATTATCTCAATAACATAAACAGCAATTCCCATGAAAGCTGAAAGGACAAATTCAGGAAGGATATCCTTCCACTGCTCAAACGGACCGTAGCCAACTATTTTTTTATTCGGCCATCCGTTTATAAAGGTACACACATAGTCGAACAGCGCCTTCATGAAGAGCATACCGCCTATGCCGAGTCTGATACTGAATATGAGGACAGCAACACCTATGATCTTTTTAATGATCTCAAGCTTTAAGTAAATATCACTTCTTCCGTTGGCATTGATAGCCTGAAGATTCGCGATGTGAATGTGCCAAACACTGTAGGACAGACAGCAAAGACGAAGCAGCGGAACCGCCGGCATCCACTCAGGGCCTAACAGCAGCATGACCATAGAATCCGCTACCGCCATAACTCCTAAAAGTGCCGGGAACATTACAAAGCCGGAAAGCTTTATCGTTCTTCTCAGCATGCTCTTAGCCTTTTGCTTTTCATCCTGAGTCTTTGAAAATGCAGGAAGCATGACGGCCTGCACAGTCGATGCCATGGAATTAACTATGACCTGCGGAAACTGGTTTCCTCTGTTATAAAAGCCGACCATTGCCGCATCATAGAGTCTCGAAATAAAAGGAGTATAGATATTGGAGTATGCCGTATCGATAAGTCCCGAAACAAGCACCTTCCAACCGTAAGAAAACAATCTCTTAAGTCGTTCCGCAGAAACTGCAAATTTCGGACGCCACTTAAGACTGATATAAAGAAAGGCCATAAGACAGATATTCTTTATCAGCTGCTGCAATACGAGCGCCCAGGTCCCTGCACCCTTAAATGCAGCAATAACACCGGCAATTCCCGAAAAAATATCTGCAAGTATCGTAGCAATGCACTGAAGCCTGAAATTCATGTTCCTTGCAACTATAGCGATCTCAACAGATACCACAGAACCTGAAAACAGCATAAGTGCAAGCACTCTCAGCATAGGTGTGATATCAGAGTCACTGAAGAAATCCGCTATAAACGGCGCTGACACAAATATAAATGCATAAAGTGCCGCCGATATGATAAGGCCGATCCAGAAAACCGAGCTTAAATCCAGATCATTAACCTCTTTTTTCTGAATAAGTGCTGTCTGGAAGCCATTCTGAATAATGACATTGGCAACCGAAATAAAAATAAGCATGGTCGCCATGGTGCCGTATTTCTCAGGTCCGAGCAGTCTTGCCAGAACAACAGAAATAAGGAAGGTGACCAGCTGATCGCCTCCGTTCTCCATGGCCTTCCAGAAAAAGCCTGATATTACATTTTTTTTGATGCCGCTGTTCTGCTCCAATTTATGAGTCCTCTTTTCAATGCCAGGTTATAAGCCTTCAGGCATCATTATATATAAATATTTCTCATTACTCAAAGAAAATGTCGGCGCTGCCTTTTACTGCATGCCGGCATTTTCCGGATAGTGCCGAAAAGCCTTCGGCACTTTGTATTTAACTGATTACTGTGCTACATCCGTAGGCGGTGCCTCAACTCCTGTAGAAGCCTCTGCCTGAGCCTGCGCAGCTGCAGCGGCATCATCCTGCTGCTTTGCAACTATAACAGGGTCTGTAGGATCATAATTCTGATCGAACGGTATACCCTGCTGTATTGCAGGTCTGTCGAACGGACCTGTTGACCACTCATCATTATAGATAGTTATCTCTGTTCCGACTCCACAGTTTGTATATACCCAGGCAGCATCACCTGAAGTCATTCTTACACATCCGTCAGACTGATTCTTGCCAAGATAATTATATGTTGCAGCTACAAGATTATGTGATGTAGGCTGCGGCTGATAAATTATTGAATGAAGAATGAAGCCGTTTTTAAATCTGAGCAGGAACTGACAGTAAATGTCATCGTGCATGAACTTCCATCTGTACTTCTCGTATGTCTTAAAGGTTCCGATAGGTGTAGCAGGTCCTATAGTATTAAGAATGACCTTGACCGGCATGATATATCCGTTATTGCCGTCCTTTGCATATACGGTCATGGTCTTCATTGCCTTATTGACCTTTATAATATAATTCTTCTGAAGACCTATAATAGGCTCAAGGTCTGTGACAACTCTGCCCTGTCCGTCAAAATAATACTTATAGCCATCGATATACTGCCAGCCTGTAACAGCATTGCTGTCCTTGAAATAATACTTGTTGTTGGCTGTATCATAGCCCCAGCCTGTGTAAGGCTGACCGTTCCATGTTGAATAATGGTATGCTCCGTCAGAGCCTGCGTAAACGCCCTCGTCATTCTGAGCCGCGAAAGGCTTAGCTGTTGACTGATTGAGAGGCTGTCCCTTCGGCCAAAGCGCTACCTGTACCTGCTGAACATATTTGCCTGTACCTATCGTTCCGGCTGACTGACCGTCATGTGCCCAATCGAGCACACTGCCGTCATTAAGCACGGCTCTGTAATAAATATCATAGAGATTTCTGGTGTGACCGTTTCCTCTGATCTGGAAAGCCGTTACCTTTGCACCGTCTCCCGCATAAGGAGTGATCATCTCATTCATAGCCCACTTTGACCATCCGTGAGCGTCAGTATATACGCGGTAATAAACATCTCCGATGCTGTTCTCAAGTCTCATCTTAAGTCCTGAGATGCCCTCTTCCGGAGAGTTAAATGCACCCATATTTGATGTAAAGCCGTCTGTAAGTGTGCCTGAAGGCTTCAAAAGCTGAACATGCAAAAACGGTGCGCTCTGCATAATAGGATCAACTGTGACCATGCTCGCGCAGGTATTAAGATCCGTATTTGCTGTAGTATTGCCTGATATAGGAGCCTGAGGCTTAGCGCCATTATTTCCTGACGGCATGATAACATTCTGACTGCCGGTATTCGACGGCTGTCCGCCGCCTATAGTCACATAGCTGCCGTTATCAGCAGACTGCTCCTTAGTTTCTGTAACTATTACTGCCTGACCGTCATCTGTTTTGCCGTTGATGCCCGGTGCATATATAATGCCGGCAAATGCAGTCATGCTTATTACCGAAGAAAGCACTGCGGAAACCGCTGCTGCCTTCATTATTTTTCTCTTCATAAAAATACCTCTTTGCAAAATGGTAGTCCGAGGCATAATGCCCTTTAAAGCCTCCCGACCGCGTTAAGTTTAGCACAGTTAATGTGTGGTTTCCACACTTTGTTGTAAAAGTAATTTTTATGTAAGGAAACCCTCTTAATGCTTAATCAGCCCGTAAGTTTTCCTCAGAAGCTCATAGATAAAAGGTGCTTTTGCCTTAAGATACTGAAGCTTCGCCTCAGCCTTCGGAAGCTCATCCACAAACTGCCTGTTTTCACTTTTAAGCACGACCCAGGCATTGCCCTCTTTAAGATCTATGTGAAAACGCTGTCTCATAAGTGCTGTATTGACCGCCTCATGCCATTTCCCATTTGTCTCTGAGTCAAATGCCTCATAAAGAGTCTTCATAGCGGCATAATGCTTCTCCCATCTATCGATAAATGCAGCCCTTTTAGATGCATCGTCCATGGTTTCTCCCCATGAGCCCGAGCCGCCCATTCGATACGCGCTCATTTCCTCATCTATATAGTAAATGCCTCCGTTTTCCGCCATAAAAAGCTGGAGCGGTATATCTCCTACAGGGCAGTCATAATACCACTTCGGAAGACGCTTTGCATACTCTGTCCGAAACAGCATAGACGCAGTAGGAACATTGGTCTTTTTAGAAATAAACTCTTCCCTTGTGAGCTCTCTGCTTTTTTCAAACGGTCTGATTCTGTTTTCAGATCTGAAGGCTCCGTCCTCAGAAACTATTGCCGCAGCATGTGTGCAAAGTGAATATTCAGGGTGAGCCTCCATTATGTCAACCTGCTTTTGGAGCTTCAAAGCATCCGTCCAGTAATCATCTCCCTCGCACATAGCTATATATTTTCCTCGTGCCCTCGGAAAATTAAATACTCCGCTTATATTGCTGATGCCCTGCGAATACTGGTTTTTTTCCTCATACATAGGTCTGATAATATCAGGATACTTTTCAGCATATTCCCTGATAATATCTATGGTATCATCTGTGGATGCATCATCGTGAATGAGTATCTCGAACGGAAAATCAGTCTTTTGTGATAAAAAGCTGTTTAACGCTTGTCGAAGGTACCTTCCGTGATTAAAAGTAATACAAGACACAGAAACCATGCAGCTATGTACAGCCCCGCCGCATACTTCTCCATATATTTTTCCGTTTTCTTCATGACTCATATTTACCTCAAAATGCCTCAAATCCGGCAGATATCTGTCATATTAATACAGACACCTGCCGGACAGCTTAAATACTATAAATTAAGTTTTTATAATTTTTACTTATAATTTATATTCACATAACACATATGGAATTTGCTTATATCTTAGATATTTATAAGCTATTTATCATTCCTCTACGAAATAATTCAGACTCAAAAGGCCGGAAGAAACCGGTATCTCCACGCTTATCTGGCCTGCTACATAAGGTGCTATATCATATCTGTTGAAAATGATATGAAGCTCATCTTCTGTCATGAACCACTGTATCTTGGCTTCCTCTGTATAGCTATCCTCCGCATCAGTATCATTGGCATCAGCCTCAGTTCCGTTGAAAAGCTTATCTACTGTTTCCTTATAATCATCAAAGAGAATCGGCTCTGAATCTGTCTTTGAGTTCTGTCTTTCAAGGTCATCCAGCACATACTGATAAACCTTATCATAGTCGGTCACAACATCCTTAAGTGTGAGCTCCTTACCTGTATCGGTATCAAAATTATAGCCAACTACATAAGCATTCGGATGAGCTCCGCCTAAATATGAGTCACTTGTCCTTGTGTAGCTGAATACATCATCGTCACAACGGCTCAAAACCACGAGATTATTTAAATACCAGTCCTGCGCGGCGCCGGATGCATTTTCAAAATCCTTTATAAATGCCTCGCCCTGCTCCCATTCAGCAGCATAAGCTTCCTCAGCCTTGGCGTCGGATGCGCTTAAGGATTTTTTAAGTCTGTCATAGCCATCATCAACTATGCTTATTCCCTCAAATGAGCCGTTGATCGTAGTTCCGGAGCCAGATTCATTGATAGTGCTTCTGTCATCCGCACTTATCATTACATGAAGTCCATCCTGAGAAGTCTGCTGTACAGCATTTTCCTCATCAGTACTTGTTTCATCCTGCTCTTTGGTTTCTGTATCAGTTTCTTTCGCTGAAGCTTCGGTCTGCTGATCTGCGGCATTTGATCCGCTATTTCCGGTATTACCGTTCCCGCAGGCTGCAGCAAAAACTGTTGTGCCCAAAACTGCTGCCGCAATTAAAATAGCTCTTTTCATAATATATTCCTCCGCATTCATGTATTTCTATTTAATATCATACATGATAGCAGTTATATTTGTCAGTTGCTTGAACAATATATTAAGTTTTACATATCAATTATTCATTTTTGAAAGCTTCGCCGCCTGATCTGCAGTTATAAGCGCATTTATAAGCTCATCGAGATCACCGTTAATTATCTGATCGATCTTATAGAGCGTAAGCTTTATTCTGTGATCCGTAACTCTGCTCTGCGGAAAATTATATGTCCTGATCTTCTCCGAACGATCGCCGGTACCTATCTGGGAGCGTCTTAAGTCGGCCTCTTCATTCTGCTTTCTTTCAAGCTCCATCTCATAAAGCCTTGAACGAAGGATGCGCATTGCCTTCTCCTTATTCTGAAGCTGAGATTTTTCTTCCTGCATGTGAATGACTATTCCGGAAGGAAAATGTGTAAGTCTGACAGCTGAATCCGTAGTATTTACGCACTGTCCGCCGTTGCCGGATGCTCTGAAAACATCCCACTTTATGTCATTAGGATCTATCTTGACATCAACCTCATCCGCTTCAGGCATAACAGCTACCGTAGCAGTAGAGGTATGAATGCGTCCTCCGGACTCAGTCTCAGGAACTCGCTGAACTCTGTGAACTCCCGACTCGTATTTAAGTTTGGAATAAGCTCCCTTTCCGGTGACCATAAAGGTCACTTCCTTAAAGCCTCCGAGCCCGTTTTCATTAAAGGACTGGATCTCGGTCTTCCACCCCATATGCATGGCATAGTTGGTATACATACGATAAAGATCATAGGCAAAAAGAGCTGACTCATCTCCGCCTACTCCGGCTCTTATCTCTATGAAAATGTTTTTGTCATCATTAGGATCCTTAGGAAGCAGAAGTATCTGCAGCTCATCCTCAGTCTCAGCCTTGATGCGCCTTGCCTCAGAAAGCTCTGATTTAAGCATTTCTCTCATATCCGGATCATTTTCATGCTCAAGCATATCAAGCGCATCCGTCTCATCCGACACAGCCCTCTCGTGCTTATTATACACGTCAACTATCGGTGAGAGTTCAGCCTGCTCCTTTAAAAGCTTCTGAAAGCGCACCGCATCCTCTGTGACTCCGGGCTCCTGCAAAAGTCCCATGAGCTCCTCATAATGCTTAACTATATCATTTAATCTTTCAATGCCGAGCATCCAAAACTCCTCTTTCCGTAAACGACTCTGTCCAGTCCTGCAAGATCCTTAACTGTGCGGATGTCCGTAAAGCCTGCCTCTTCCATCAGCTCAGATACTGCCTTTGCCTGATCAAAGCCTATCTCAAAATAAAGCCTGCCTTCGCTTTTAAGCACCTCTTTGCTGCCTTTTAAGGCGCAGGCCTCAATTATCCTTTTATAAAAATCAAGTCCGTCTGCACCGCCGTCAAGTGCCTTCAGCGGATCGTGCTCCCTTACCTCAGGCTCAAGCTTTGCTATCTCAGCTGTCTCTATATACGGCGGATTTGAAACTATAATATCAAAGCTCTCAGATACATTTTCAAAAAGATCGCTTGTGATAAGTCTGATATCCGCTTTATTGATAGAAGCATTCCTCAGTGCAACATTTAAAGCATCCTTATCAATATCAGCCGCAGCAACATCCTCGTAACCTCCTATAAGCTTAAGCGATATCGCTATGCAGCCGGTGCCGGTACACATATCAAGCACCTTGTTTGAGCTTATTTTTTCATTTGCGAGTACTGTCTCGCAGAGCAGCTCCGTATCCTGTCTCGGTATCAGCACATGACTGTTGACCTTAAAATCATATCCCATAAAGCCGACATGCCCCAGGATATGCTGAAGCGGAACTCTTCTTGAACGCATATTTATACTGGTATCAAAAGTAAGCTTTGCACCGCAGTCTCCCGGACATTCTGTTATATCTGAAGGCTCGCTTCCTCCAGATGCTCCCGGGCAAAGAGTTCTGTCCAGATTCATCAAAAACTCAGCCGTATCCATGCCATAGGCCTGCTTCAAAAGCTCTCTGGCATCATATTCCGCATTATCAATGCCTGCTGCCTCAAGCTTTGCGATTCCTTCCTTAAGGATATCTCTGACCTTCATTTATTCTCCTCCAAATCTATAGTCTTTGCACCAATGCCGTAAACCCGCTCCATTAAAGCGATGTATTTAAGATGAGAATGTCAAATCTCAGCTTTAAGCTTTTTTACGCACTTTTGCCGCCTCAATGAGAGTTTTTCCTAACTCATCAGGACCGTTTGGAAATTCTTCCCTCTGATATTCCTTCCAGTCGAATACCGCCTCAACTGCAGCTATGGCAACCTCTATCATACTGTCATCCGGCTCGTAAGTAGTAAGCTTCTGCATCATAAGACCCGGCTTTGAAAGAATATTGACTATAGGATTCTCACTTCTTCCGGCAAGTCTCAGAAATTCGTAGCTCACACCTGCTATAACAGGCATAAGAATTATCCTTGATAAAAGTCTCATAATAGGATCATGCACTCTTATGACCATGAAGAACAGTATGCCTATAAGCATTACTATTATAATGAAGCTGGTTCCGCAGCGCTTGTGCTCCTTTGAGGATACAGCAACATTATCCACAGAAAGCGGAAGGCCGTGTTCGATGCAGTTAATGCACTTATGCTCCGCTCCGTGATACATAAAGGTGCGGTTGATGTCCTTGGTTTTTGACACAAGCTTAATGTATATAACAAAAATCGCGACTCTGATAACACCTTCAAAAAATGCCATAATCGTGTCATTTGTAATGACGCGATTCAAAAGTCCCGCTAAAAATAAAGGGAGCCACAAAAATATAACAAGCGCCAGAACAAAGGCCGCTGCCATCGAAATACCTATTATTATCTTGTCAAGCTTATCACCGAAGGTCTTTTCAAGCCACATTTCAAACTTTGAAGGTTCACAGTCCTCGTCATCCTCAAAAAATGAAGCTGAATACATCAGAGTCCTCATACCAATGACCATGGACTCAACAAATGCAAATGAACCTCTTATAAACGGCACTCTGGCAAGTTTAAAGCGTTCAGCATAAGGCTTAAATTCTTTGACATCTACGACAATTTCACCGTCAGGTTTTCTGACACCGACAGAGTATTTGTCTTTGTTCCTCATCATTATGCCTTCTATAACTGCCTGTCCGCCTATACCGCTGTATTTCATGTAAATATATCCTTTCAAGCTCTTTTTATTTGCAAAGAGCCATGATAAAAATCCATAAAATGAAAATAGACCGAGCTCAAAGCCCGGTCCAAATCTTCATTACAATTTAAGCACGTCCGTACTTCTTGTTGAATGCCTCAACACGTCCGCGAGCCTTTGCAGACTTCTCCTTACCTGTGTAGAAAGGATGGCACTTTGAGCATACCTCGACTGTGATGCTCTCCTTTGTTGAGCCTGTTACGAATGTGTTACCGCAATGGCAAGTAACTGTTGCCTGATGATACTTTGGCTGAATTGCTTCCTGCATAATTTTTCACCTCACTATTTATTGGCGATTACCGACCGCCGTCGTTAAAAAAGTAAAACTGTCTGCCGGGCAGACATGCTCATTTAGCTTCGGTATTATATCATATATAATCCATTAAAGCAAGCCATTTCAGAGCGATCCTTATGGAAGTTTAGCCGAAGTTTGGCTCCGGTTTGGCTCCAAACCTGAATTGACTTTTACAACTGATCGAAGTGCAGCTCCTTGATTATTATTTTCTTTTTGCAAACTTTACAGCCTGGATTATCACTGTAGGTATTAACGCAAGACCTATGCAGCTTAATATCTGTGCAGCACTTATATCGGCTATGCTGAATATTCCATGCAGTGCCGGAACAAAGAGTGCCAGCATAATCAGACAGAGTCCGGCTATAAATGCATAGATACTGTAAATATTGCTGAAGAGTCCTATCTCAAATATAGACTCCGATCTGCGGCAGTTAAAGCCGTGAAGCAGTCTCGACATTGTAAGTGTTGCAAATGCCATTGTCGAAGCCAATGCCGCACTTGTATTAAGACCGATATAGAACGCAATAAGGCTCACTGCAGCTATCAAAGCGCCTTCTCCCGCCATTAATGCAAAGAACTTCTTAGTCATAATGCCTTCCTTAGGATCTCTCGGCTTATCCTTAAGAAGTTTCCTGTCGGCAGGCTCCATACCTATGGCAAGCGCCGGAAGTGAATCCGTAAGCAGATTAATAAACAACAGATGTACTGCCTGGAAAGGAACCGGAAGCGCCATTACCGAAGTATATATTACAGCCATTACCGCTCCGGTATTGCCCGACAACAGATAGAGCACTGCATTTTTTATATTGCGGTATACGTTTCTTCCGTTTGCAACCGCCTTTATAATGGTTGCAAAATTATCATCCGACAATATCATTGCTGCGGCATCCTTGGATACTTCTGTTCCGGTAATACCCATTGCAACACCTATATCCGCCTTCTTAAGTGCCGGGGCATCATTTACACCATCACCGGTCATGGCAACTATACGGCCTCGTCTCTGCCATGCGTCTACTATACGTATCTTATTTTCCGGAGAAACTCTCGCATATACAGATATATGCTCGATCTTTTTATCCAGCTCTTCATCACTCATCGCATCGAGCTCTTTTCCGGTAACAGCCATATCGCCATCTTCGAATATTCCTATCTGCTTTGCTATGGCAGCCGCCGTAACCTTGTGATCTCCGGTTATCATCACAGTACGTATGCCTGCACTTTTGGCATCTGCAACTGCCTGCATAGATTCTTCTCTCGGAGGATCCACCATTGAAATGAGCCCGAGGAAGGTAAAGTTGTACTCTGACTGCATATTAAGGATCTCATCGGATTCCTTATATGCAAATGCCAATACTCTGAGTCCGTTCTCGGAGAATGCCTCGTTCTGTGATAAGATCCTTTTCCTGTCCTCGTCTGTAATAGGACGCACCTCGTCGTTTATGCGTATAGAGACACAACGCTCAAGCAGTACATCCACAGCGCCCTTGGTAAGTATTGTAGGCTCACCATGAATGAGATATTTTGTACTCATAAGCTTACGGTCAGAGTCAAACGGAACCTCCCCGATACGCTTCATATTAGAACGAATAAGATTCTCGTTGACACCGATATGTGCAAACAGACTATTCTCCTCGGTATGTATCTTACGGAACATTTCGAGCAAAGCATATTCCGTAGGATCACCTATACCCTTGCCGTCTATGATGCTTGAGTCATTAGTAAGTATTGCATCATATAAGAGATATCTGTGAGTAAGCTCCGAAACATCAAGCTCCTCCGACCTATAGAGCTTATCATCAATATATATCTGCTGTACGGTCATCTTATTCTGAGTAAGCGTACCTGTCTTATCTGAGCAGATCACCGATACGCAGCCAAGGCTTTCTACAGCCTTGAGCTCCTTGATAATGGCATTTTCCTTTGCCATCTTCTGTGTTCCGAATGCCTGAACTATTGTAACTATTGAGGTAAGCGCCTCAGGTATTGCAGCTACTGCAAGTGCAACCGCAAATATCAAAGAATCCAGCAGGCTCATATTTCTGAACATACAAAGCCCAAATACGATCACACATATTATCATTATGAATACAGCAAGCTTGCCGCTGAACTGATCAAGACTCTCCTGAAGCGGAGTCTTGCGCTTCTTGGCGGAATTCATAAGTCCCGCTATCTTGCCAAGCTCAGTATTCATACCAGTTCCGGTGACTATAACATCTGCACGTCCGTAGGTTACAAGGCTTCCCGAAAATACCATATTGAGTCTGTCTGCAAGTGCAAGATCTCCTTCAAGCGTGCGATCCGTTTTATCTATGCCTGTGGATTCACCCGTAAGTGAGCTTTCATTTACCTGTAAGGAATAATTGCGGATTATTCGTCCGTCAGCAACCACCATATCGCCTGCTTCAAGAAGTAAAATGTCACCCGGCACGATCTCCCTTGAAGGTATCTCAATCTTGATACCGTCTCTCATCACCTTGGCATTAGGTGATGACAGCTGCTTTAAGCTGTCAAGTGACTTCTGAGCCTTCTGATGCTGTACCGTTCCGAGTACGGCATTCATGATAAGAACAGCTATGATGACTATGGTGCTCTCAGCATTTCCGGAAAATGCCGAAATAAGTGCCGCAGCTATAAGTATCACCACGCACAGATCACAAAACTGACTTAAGAATACCTCAAGCAGACTTTTCTTTTTGCCTTCGGTAAGAACATTCTCTCCTGCCTCCGCTCTTATCTTTTCGACCTGTGCTTCATCAAGTCCGGACATATCCACATTATATTCATTCATAACTTCGGCTGCATCCTGCGCCCAATAATGCTTCTCCATAACTGATCCTCTCTTTTCGCATAATTGCAATTTGCATATAAAAAAGACTTTTATTGTATTTCAAAAACACAATAAAAGTCTCGTTCAACTAATGATCACGTGTCCTGCCCGGCTCAAATCTTTGCTATCCTGCAAGCCCTGAGCGTGATGACGAGCTAAGACTCATCGGCATGCCGATGTGAACTACTCCCATTTATTTCGTTCAGTTTATCACATTATCCCGGGATTTGTAAATATTTTTCACTATGTTGACATATCCCCAATCAATCATTACACCTTGACAAATATGAGCCTTACATCTGATGCCTTACTATCTTATACTCATCTCCGTTTCTGTAATAAGGACATTCTCTGTAATTACTCTTAATAAATCTCAGATACTCATCCTCATCAAGCTCAACATCACAATAATATTCGTCATTTTCCTCATCATATATATAATTCGCACAAAAATCACAGCTTGCCAATGTCTTACCCCTCCGCTTATTCAATACCGCATTCATTATATACCAAAGCTCTGGTTCATGATATAATCAATGTGTTTTTTATCATCAAACAGAAACGAGGACATATATAATGAAGCTTAAAGACGGTGTATCAACCGAAATCCGCGGCGAAGAGCCGATATTACCTACAATGCCGAATACTGCCGAATACTATGCTGTATTTTCCGGCGCAGCCGCAGAGAATTTCCCTGAGCCGATAAGGATCGATGAGGTAACTCACTTCCTTATGAACGAGCTTAAGGAAGAAAAGACAGAGGAAGATCTTGTAAAGACTATGGTTGAGACCTATGAGGTCGAAGAAGACGTTGTAAAGGAAGACGTACATGCTCTTATAGAACAGCTCAAGGCAGCAGGCATCATTACAGAGTAATTTTTGAAATCATAGATTTTTTTAGATGTGTCAGTGTGGGCAAATTTCGCCCGCAATGCTTTCTTTTTAAGACTAATATCCCGCCTTCATATCATTTGCAGATATGAAAACGGGATATTTTATTTGTCTTACTTTACCCATGCACCGTTTGCATCAACCTTGAAGCCGTCAGGTGTCATGCCGTTTGTAACAAGTGAACCCTTTGAAGCTCCTGCAAATGCGCTTGAGCCGGCCTTAGCTGCGGTATTAAAGTAATACCACTGTCCGCTTATCATATTCCAGCCTGTATACATAAATCCGAACTTTCCGTCATGCTGATCATGAAGGAAATATTTCTGTCCGTCCTTATCTGTGAACCAGCCGCAGTCAGCATAGCCGTTTGCATTGAAGTGATACCAATTATCTGTTCCGTTCCATGTGCACTCAAACCACTGATCCTTAGGATAGCTTCCGTCAGTCTTCTTGAACCACCAGCCATTGTTATCCTGTACCCATGAGCCGTTATTTACTGTGCTTCTTGAACGATCTGAAGCGCCTGAACTTCCGCTTGATTTATTGGTATAAACAAGAGCGTAGGTAGAGAATTTATCTGTCTGGAATTTAATCTTAGTGCCGCCTGCAATAACTGTAGCAGGAAGTATCTCAGCCTTGCCGTCATGCATTCTTATAACACTGAAGCTGCGATTTCCTGACTGAAGAGCTGCAGGGATATCCATAGTGATATCTATCATATCAGGAAGCTTAGTTATATTAGCAACCGGATTTCCTCCTATAGTCATACCTATTGAAATATCTGTGAAAAGTGCAATGTTACCGTTTCCTGCAAGCTCCTTGATTGCTTTAAGCTCTGCTTCAGGAAGTGATTCCTCGCTGACACTTTTAAGATCCATCTGAGTTCCGATTGGTGTGCCTGCTGCAATGGCAGACTTTATCTCACTTCCAAGATCAGTTTTATCAGTCTTAATCGCGACATCAGACGTACCGCTTCCGTTATTTTTAATAATTTCAGCTACTGCATCGTTTACTGTAGTATCAGCAGCATTATCTGAAGGAACATCAGCGGCTGAGTTTGAATTAACTTTATTTTCTATAAATACAGGCATAAAATAAGCATTCTCTGTTAATTCCGAATCATCAGTATATTCATTGCCTGTATAATGATCAAACCAGCCAATAAATGTGCATCCATCCCTTTCAAGCTCATCTGATATTAATAAGTAACCAATTCCTTTTTCAGCAAAGATACCTCCTGTTATATTTCCTCCCTCAACAGATAATTGTGAACCTGCATTAGAATAGATATATCCATTTATAGTTGGGTCATTGTTAATAATCAACTCTCCTGCATTTGCATTATAAGTAGAATCATAATACAAATTATTAATTGTTGGATAATCGTTATTTGATGTATTGGTGAATGTACCGCCGCTTATTTCAGCTATATTAGCGTTAAGTACAGCATTCTGCGCAACATTTGTGAACTCACCGCCAGATATATAAAGAATACCTGCATCATCATTCTTTATGGTATTGAGACCACCTCTAAACGTTCCGTTTTTAATCGTTAGTGTAGGCGTATTGCTTCCATTAGGATTATTCTTTTTATAATCATTATAATTGTAGTATCCGTTTGCAATCAAACTTGAATACTGACCATTTTGTGCAACAGAAGCATTTTCAATAGTCAGATTTCCAAGATTTTGAATAACATAGTAGCTGTTGCCGCCGTTATCTTGAGAATTCTTTCCGTTTTCCTTTGATCTTATGAGAGTTGCTCCGTCAATAACTACAGTACCGCCTTCTTCAATTTTCAATGCAGCTCTTGCGTGCGAGACATTATCAATTGCCCCGCCGCCTGTAATCTTAAGCGTTCCGCCTGATTTGACAGTAATGGTGTGTTTTCCATCTTTATTTGTAAGTATCGCACCTGGTTCTATTGTAAGTGTAACATCTGCGTCTTTAGGAATTATAAGGCTTGCAGTTGTACTTTTTGATATCTCAGTATCCGAGTTTATCTCAACCTCTTTACCTTCTATTTCTTCCTGCTTTTCAAGAGTCATTAAAGAGGCTTCATTAACAGCATCAGCTACAGCTGTCAGAGTTTCTGTCTGCTCATCTGTAAGCTCAATGCCGTTAGTCTCTGTAAGCTCTGCAATGTCATTTAATATTGAATTGACCTTAGCAAGCTTTTCTGAATCGTTTCCGTATGTCTTTATTTCATCAACTGAAGGAAGGCTTTCTATAAGCTTTGAAACCTTCTGCATAACAGCTTCAAGATCTGCTTCTTCAGCTTTTACTCCTGATGCATTTTCTTCTGCCTTTTTATCAGCATCTTCGCCCTCAGTTTTATCTTCGGTTTTCTTTGCGTCTGAGTTTTCTTTTACTTCATCTTTCTTTTCAACTTCAGAGCCTTCTGCTTTTACCCCCCCTCTTTGGAATCGTCTGTTTTAGAATTTTCTGTTTTAACTTCTTCTGTTTTCTTTTCTTCCTTTACCTCGCCCTGCTCATTTTCTGATTTGCCTTCGTTTTCATCAGAGCCGGTCGAAAGCTTATTATCTTCAGTTTTTTCTTCTTTATTAACTCCTGCACCATCTTCGGCATTGTCATCCTTAGATTCACTGCCATTTTCAAGCGATGCTTCGACAGTCTTCTGCTCTCCTGCCTCATCTGCAAATACCGGAGATGCCGACATAGCCGGAGATGCCGCTAAAACAAGGCTGAGTGCAACAGCTGTCAGTTTTTTGCCGCATATAAATTTCCTTTTCATACTTGTCTCCATCTTAATTATTATTGGCGAGATCCGGTACATTATTGATGCATGAAGTGCCGAATTATCGTCTCTCAAACCATCCTCATTCTATCACTTGCCAACCTTAATTCAAGAGTAAATATGTACATATTTCTTGAATATTTAGTTGAAAATATTGTTAAGTTGTCAATTATACATAAAGGCTAAGACTTCATTCTCCGCCTACGAGGTCATCATGCCTCCGAGCCATTGGGTTCAGCTTTGAAGTCCGAGCATTGGCGGGAATATCATTTGGTGAGAATGACAATGCATCCATTCTATAAATCTATGTTATAATACTCTCACTTGGACAATAGCTATTTATTCTTATTCAGAGGTGTATAAAATGACCCTTCAGCAGCTAACATATATTTCAACCGTAGCAAGATACGGTTCCTTCAGTAAGGCAGCACAAAGTCTTTATGTTTCACAGCCCGGCATAAGCCGTATGGTTCAGGCACTTGAAGAGGAATTAGGCATAACTATTTTTGTTCGTTCAAGTGCAGGCATTTCTCTTACAGATCAGGGCAGAGAGCTTCTCAACATGGGCAACAGTCTGCTTCAGGATGCTGACCGCATAAAGGAGCATTTCATCGAAACAGAATCAGATACCTCTGATACCTTGAGCGTAAGCGCACAGCATTACAGCTTTGCGATCGATGCCATGATGATGGTTCAGAAGCGCTCCGATAAAAAAGCCTATACCTTTAAAACCTATATCGAGCAGGGGCCGCACGTTGTTAAGCACGTCGTTGAAAAAGAATCCGAGCTTGGTTTTATCTTCATTACTACTGAAAACAAGCGCCACATGAATCGTGTATTTGATGACAATGATCTTGAATTTCACTGTCTCATCGAAAGCAAGCCATATGTTTTCGTTCACAACTCGCATCCTCTTGCAGGCAAAAAAATGGTGACCTTTGAAGATCTTAAGCCTTATCCGTGCATCATGTATGAATTAGATGCCGATGCCCCTTCAATTCTTAATGAAGAGCTCGTAACAACTAACGGCTTCTTCCCAAATAAGGTTAATGTTGTAAATGGCTTATATCAAAGTCTCAGCATAATGGTTGAAAATCAGGGCTTTGACATGGGCACCGGTGTCCTTTCCCGCAGCAACCGTAAATACGGAGTTGTTCGTATTCCGGTAAAGGACTTTGACATGCCTGTCGAAATCGGATACATTTGTCGAAAGGGACATAAGCTGAGCCAACTTGCCGAGGAATACATAAGATGTGTAAATGAACTATGGAATGAGGCTAAGATCATTGATTCCGAATCCAATAACACTTTGAACGTGTGAAAAAAGGCTCTGCAGTTTATATCGCCGCAGAGCCTTTTTACATTATATGATTTATTTTTTATGTCTAATTTTTATGATTCTTATTCTTTATACGTCTTATTTTTTTTACTTCTGTTTATTCATTAAATAAGATCACTTCTTCTTATTATAAGAATATTCATTTACTGATTTAACTACAACACCTGTAAGAGCGAACAGTGCGATGGCGTTCGGGATTACCATAAGCTGGTTGAACATATCTGAAAGCTCCCATACAAGGTCGTTTGATGCAAGTGTACCAAGGAAAATGAACACAATTGCAATGATTGAATATATTAACTGGCTCTTCTCACCAAACAAATACTTGATATTGACCTTTCCGAAAAGGTTCCAGCCAAGGATGGTTGAATAAGCAAAGAACAGAAGGCAGATAGCTACGAAGCCTGCGCCGACCTTCTCACCCATAACAACACCGAAGGCTGTCTGTGCAAGGTTTGCCTTTCCTATAGTCTCAGGGATAACGCCTGATGCAAGGATACCGTCGCTTGTGTAAAGTGTTGAGATAATAACGAGTGCATTAAGAGTAAGTACTACGAATGTATCAATAAATACACCTACCATTGCTACCACACCCTGCTCGTGAGGTGTCTTAACATCTGCAAGAGCATGTGCATGAGGTGTTGAACCCATACCTGCCTCATTAGAGAAAAGTCCTCTCTTAGCACCCTGGCTGATAGCGATCTTAAGTGCTGCACCGAATCCGCCGCCGATGATTGCCTGAGGAGCAAATGCGTACTTGAAGATCATGCCGAAGGTCTCCGGAATGTACTTGATACGAACAACGAGTACGTAAAGTCCTCCTAAAATGAATATTAATGCCATTATAGGAACTATCTTCTCTGTTACAGCTGCAAGTCTCTTTGTTCCTCCGATGAAAATGAATCCGCTGAATGCAACAAGCGCGATACCTGTGATCCATGTAGGAATACCGAAGGCTGTGTTAAATGTTGATCCGATAGAGTTTGACTGAACCATGCAGCCGAAGAAGCCGAGTGCAAGGATAATTGCTATTGCAAAGAATCCCGCAAGGAACTTTCCTAATGTTCCCTTGAATGCTGTTGTTATGTAATAAACAGGGCCTCCATGGATCTTGCCGTCAGCTTCAACTCTTCTTGTAACGATAGCCATTGTAGCCTCTGCATAGATAGTAGCCATTCCGAAGAATGCTATGATCCACATCCAGAAAATAGCTCCCGGGCCTCCTGTAAGAATAGCTCCGCTGGCACCTACGATGTTTCCTGTACCAACCTGAGCAGCTATTGCTGTTGCAAGAGCCTGGAATGAGCTCATACCGTTATCCTTTTTCTCGCCTCTTAAGGTAAGCTCACCGAAGGTCTTCTGAAGGCCTTCCTTAAAACATCTTACCTGTACAAAGCGTGTCTTCACGGTGTACCAAATACCCATGGCCAGAAGCAGGAACACCAGAATGTAATCTGACAGATATGAATTGATCGTCTGTACTACTTTAAGCATTTAATTGCCCTCCCCGAAATAAATTTGCTTCGTCAGTCTTTTGTACGATCGTTTGTGTTTAACTGACTATGCCGCATAAAAAAAGAACCGCATTGCTCGGTTCCGGAATAAAGGTCAGGCAAAAAATGCCGTGATACGCGTGCTGCTTGCTCTGTCCTTTTGCCTGAGAGTTTCGCGAGATAATATCTCACTTGCACCTTCGGCACCCAATTTAATGGGATTCTCCAGAGTTTCCTCCACACTTAGTTTCATGATGAATGTTTCATGATTCAAAGTGGTTCGGCGGAAACATATTTGATTTTCCGATATGATACATCGAAAAAGAAAAAAATGCAACCCCTTTAGGCTGCATTTTGCTAAAAAAATGAATTATTTTTTATGCATTTTACTAATATGCTTGATCAGAGCCGACGCCGTGTGCATACGCCGACTCCGAAAAGCTCACTAAAATGAATCACATAAAAAGCTGTTATTTGAAATATATAATTGAAGGTCTATCATAGCCCCGACTTCCAATCATGGTTTAAAAGAAATCTTTAATCAATGGAACGGTCTCATATAGAATCTTCCCTCAATATTCTGAGAGGTCATCACATTTATAAATGCATCTTTATCTATACTCAGAATGCTGTGCTTAACAAGTGAGAGCTGTTCCGTTCCTATGATAGTATAAACCATCTCGACCTTATTTCCTGTATAACCGCCCTCACCGTTGAAAATAGTGCATGAATGGTTGGTCACCCTTCTTATTTCGTCAGATACCTCATGCGGCTTATCAGTAACGACAAACAATGTCTTTTTTTCATATCTGCGGTAGAGATAATTCAGCATCTGAGTATAAGCGAACTGATAAATAATCGTATACAGCGCCGACTCCATTCCGAATATAATGCCTGATATAACGAGCATTGTAATATTGCAAAGCATTACATAATTAAATGTATTAATGCCTTTTTTTACAGAGCAGCACATTGCAATGAAATCCGTACCGCCCTGACTGGCTCCCGATCTTAGTACTATAGCACTTGCCGTTCCGCTTATTATACCGCCGAAAACTGCCAGAAGCAACGGATCATTAGTAATATTGATCTTAGGGATAAGGTCTGTTGCAAATGAGAATACAAGTATGCTGTAAAATGAAAACAGCGTATATTTCTTACCTATTATCACAAAAGCAAATGCTGCCGGTATAATGTTGAACATCAGAGAAAGCGGAGCAAAAGGTATCGTTAATCCAAAAAACTTGAGTGCTATTCTCTGTATAAGAACGCTGGCACCGTTAAAACCTCCCGGAACAAGATTCGCCGCATTAACAAAGACTGCAATGTTAAAAGCACTTAAAAGTGAACCTATAGTTACGCCCAAAATAGTTCTGGCGTCTGTTTTGATCGAACTGTCGTTGTGCTCCTTAATATAATTCATATAGGACTCATCGACTTTTTGCTTATCCTGTCCAAGATATATTTCTTTAGTTTTGTCAGCCATAACAGCGTCCTCCGTGTGTTGCTCAGGCATATTTAAAGTATTTTGTAGACAATTGGTATTATATCCAATTGAAGAAATTTGTAAAATAGAAATATAGCCTGTGAAAATAAGGATTTTATGTTATTTTTTAACAAATGTCATTTGGTATTTTTATACAATATTTTATTGTTTTTAGTGTAATAAATTGGTAGTACCAATCTATTTTTTTATGTTTATAAGTGATCCACAGTTCAAAACAACACTTTTTGTCCTATACCTCAAACAACACTTTTTGTCCTATAATCCACCCTATAACTATAGGCAACAAAAAAGCACCGAAGAGTTTCCTCAACGATGCTTTTATTATTTATCAAGCTCTAATTATTTATTAAGAGTGTTCTTTGCAAGCTCGCAAAGTGATGCAAATCCAGCTGCATCTGAGATAGCAAGCTCTGAAAGAACCTTACGGTTCATATCAACACCTGCAGTCTTAAGACCATGCATAAGCTGTGAGTAGCTGATACCGTTCATTCTTGCACCGGCATTGATACGTGTGATCCAAAGAGCTCTGTACTGTCTCTTCTTCTCCTTACGTCCTCTGTATGCGTTAGCAAGTGCTCTCATTACTGACTGCTTTGCTACACGATACTGCTTTGAACGTGCTCCTCTGTAACCCTTAGCCAGCTTGAGTACTCTGTTATGCTTTCTTCTTGCGTTCATGCCGCCTTTAATTCTTGCCATTTTAATTTCCTCCTACGACTAAAGATTTACAGATAAGGCATTATCTTCTTCATTGTTGCTACGTTTGTAGAATCTACCTCAACGCCCTTTACAAGATGTCTCTTTCTCTTTCTTGTCTTCTTTGTAAGGATGTGTGACTTGTTAGCATGCATTCTCATGAGCTTTCCTGATCCGGTAAGCTTAAAACGCTTTGCAGCTGCTCTCTTTGTCTTGAACTTTTTAACTGCCATATCTGTTTCCTCCTGATTCTTTACGTTTATTTTTTCTTAGGGCTTAATATCATAACAAGGCTTCTGCCCTCAGTCTTTGAAGGCTTATCCACCTGAGCCACATCTCCGAGAGACTCGGCAATGTCATCAAGAATGTATTTTGACTGTCCCATTCTTGAAAGCTCACGACCTCTGAATCTAAGGCTGACCTTTACCTTGTTGCCCTTTTCAAGAAACTTTCTTGCGGCTGATACCTTTGTATTGAGATCATTAGTATCGATATTAGGTGTTAAACGAACTTCCTTGACCTCAATGACATTCTGTTTCTTCTTCTGTTCCTTTTCCCTGCGGCGCTGTTCATAGCGGTACTTGGAAAAATCAATGATCTTAACTACCGGCGGTACAGCATTGGCGGCTATCTTTACAAGATCAAGTCCTGCCTCCTCAGCTAAGTGAAGCGCCTGCTCTGAGCTCATAAGTCCGAGCTGCTCTCCGTCCTCGCCGATCACTCTAACTTCCTTGTCACGGATCTGTTCATTTATCTGAACGTTTATATCGCTAATATCAACACACCTCCTCAACAAAAATATAAGCGGATACTTTCTAAAAGGTATCCGCTCCGAAATCATCTTATTCGCACAAATAAAAATCTAAGTGCTGTAAGCTATTAACCTGCACAGTCTGCTGTACGAGGTGAGGCGGATTACCTACTTCATTTTATCAACTTGTTAATAATACCCGACAATACTGTGTTTGTCAATGGATATTTTTGTATTTAACAAAGTTTCGGGCGGAATGCCGTATAGACACATCCGCCCGTATTTTTAAGATAAATTACTTCTTCATCTCCTCGATGATTTTTACTGTATCAAGAGCGATCTTGAGCTCCTCATTTGTAGGAAGAAGGTAAACCTTAACCTTTGAGTCATCAGCAGAGATAAGTGTCTCCTTACCTCTTACGTCATTTCTCTTATCGTCGATCTTAACGCCAAGGTATCCGAGATACTGGTCGCAGATCTCCTTACGAGTAAGCTTATCGTTCTCTCCAAGACCTGCTGTGAAGCAGATGCAGTCAACACCATTCATAGCTGCTGCGTAAGCACCGATGTACTTAGCAACTCTGTAACGATATGCCTCAAGAGCGATCTCAGCCTTCTTGTTGCCGTTATCAGCTGCGTTCTGAACATCTCTGAAGTCTGATGAAACGCCGCCTGAAAGTCCGAGTACACCTGACTTCTTGTTGAGTACGCCAAGGATTCCGTCGATGTCAAGGTCAAGCTTGTGGCAGAGGTACTGCATAACGCCAGGATCAACGTCTCCTGAACGTGTTCCCATGATAAGTCCCTCAAGCGGTGTAAGACCCATTGAAGAATCTACGCACCTTCCGCCGATAGAAGCTGAGATTGAAGCTCCGTTTCCAAGGTGGCAAACGATAACCTTTGCCTTCTCAGGATCAAGACCTGCGATCTCGATAGCTCTGTGTGAAACGAAGTCATGTGAAGCACCGTGGAAGCCGTAACGACGAACCTCGTACTGCTCATAGTACTCCTCAGGAATACCGTACATATAAGCCTTTGGCTCCATTCCCATACCGAATGCTGTATCGAATGTACCGCAGTTTGGCTTACCAGGCATAGCAGCCTCGCATGCCTTGATACCGATGATATTTGCAGGGTTGTGAAGCGGTGCAAGATCTGTGCATCTTACAAGAGCTTCCTTAACCTCTTCTGTGATGAGTACTGACTTAGCAAACTTCTGTCCGCCGTGTACGACTCTGTGTCCGATAGCATCGATCTCGTCTGTTGACTTGATTACGCCGTGTGCAGGATCTGTGATAGCCTTGATAACAAGCTCTACAGCTACCTGATGATCCTTCATTGGTGTCTCTATAACATAATCATCCTTACCAGGAACCTTGTGTGTAAGTACTGAACCGTCGATACCGATACGCTCTACAAGACCCTTGCAGAGAACGTCCTGTGTATCCATATCAAAGATCTGATACTTGAGGGATGAGCTTCCGCAGTTGATAACTAAAACTTTCATGTTCACTCCTTAAAATGTCGATTTATTGTTAATTACTTTACGATAACACCCATCTGAGGTGATGCACATGATGCTGCGTTAGCCTCATCTGTATCGATATGCATAGCAAGAGCATACTTATCTGAAACACGTACTACAGTGTCGCCGAAGATAAGGTTTCTGCCGTTATCATTCTTAATAAGAACTTCTACGATCTGTCCGTTCTCAACGCCGAACTCAGCAGCATCTGCTGGAGTCATATGGATATGTCTCTTAGCAACGATAACGCCTTCCTTAAGCTCAACCTCACCTGCAGGTCCTACAAGCTTACATGAACCTGAACCTGCGATGTCACCTGACTCACGTACAGGAGCTGCGATTCCGAGTGAACGAGCATCTGTAGCTGAGATCTCAACCTGGTTAGCGCTTCTGCATGGTCCGAGGATAGACATCTTTGTCTCGCCCTTTGAACCAACAACAGTGATCTTCTCACCTGAAGCAAACTGTCCAGGCTGTGAAAGATTCTTCTTAACTGTAAGCTGATATCCTGCTCCGAAAAGAACCTCAAGTGTCTCCTGAGTAACATGTGCGTGACGAGCACTTGTCTCAACGATAAATTCCTTTGCCATCGTAATAACCTCCATGGTTTATATAAAAAATAATATACATTGCTATCGGCTTGATATAAGCAGATCAGAACTTCTCAAATCTGACTACATCAGTAACAAATATAGTAGCTCCGCCGACCTCGATCTGCGTAGGCATGGTAGCATAATTGACCATGCTCGCACCGGAAATGAAAGGCATATCGACCTTTATCTTCTGTCTTTCTCCGCATTCACTCTTTATGATCTCGATAGCCTTATCGACTTTATCGTCTTCGGTACCTATCATAAGTGTGACATTGCCCTTACGCAGGAATCCTCCGGTCGTATTGAGCTTTGTAATGCTGTAACCGTTTTTGCTGAGCGCAGAGGTCACATCGTCTTCATTGTCGTTTCTGACTATTGCATAAATTAATTTCATGGTGTCCTCCATTCCTTTCTCAATTACATCATAAGCCACATAATATAATAACACACTAACCTTATGTATTCTACTTTTTTAACCTATTTGTTTCCAAAATTACACAAAAAATGTATACTTATGTGTATATTTTTTTATCGGAGTCTCTAACAATGAAAACAACTGCAGTTATATGTGAATACAACCCGTTTCATAACGGACACCGCTATCAGCTTGAATATATTAAAGAAAAGCTCGGTGCCGACTTTGTCGTTTCAATAATGAGCGGCAATTTTGTTCAGCGCGGTGAGCCTGCACTTATAGATAAATATGAGCGCACCCGCACTGCGCTTAATAACGGAGCAGATCTTGTGCTCGAAATACCAACAGTATTTGCTGCCTCATCTGCTGCCGAATTTGCTGCTGCCGGCGTAGGGATAGCCGTCAAAAGCGGCATCATTGAACTGCTCTGCTTCGGAACTGAAGGAAGCACAGAGCTTGAAGATCTCAGGCAGTATTCCGGGCTCATATACTCCGATAATAATTCAGATCATCGCTTCGCTGCGCATTCCTTATCCTCAGAAGCCTCCGATAAGGCCTCAGACTTTGATGCACTTATTCAAAAATATCTTAAATCAGGAGAGACCTACCCTAAAGCTGTAAGTCTTGCCGCAGAAAGCATTTACGGCATTGAAAAGGCTTCGGAGCTTTCACTTCCTAATAATATTTTAGCTGCGGCATATATTAATGCACTTTCACACCCGGAGATATTCTTTCCTTTAGGAGAAGTTCCTGCAAATGCAGTCGACATAAAGCCTTTTGCGATAGAACGAATAGGCTCAGGCTATGCAGATCCTTCTCTTAGCGATGGCTTTGCTTCGGCATCTGCTCTGCGCTCTTTTATATTTAACGAAGCAGCAGAAATCGACCGTATATCAGAGCTTTCTGCTTATGTTCCGCCTGATATGCTTGAAGCCTTAAAAAAAGCTGCAGTTGAAAACAGAATGATTTCTGACAATGATCTTAGCCTGCTCCTTTCAGCACGACTTCTGGATGCTTCCGCCAAAGGTGGCGATCTTAGCACCTACCTTGATGTCAGCCGTGAAATTGCCGACAGACTTAATAATAACGCAGACCGTATAATGAGCTTTGATGAAAGAACTGCTTTCACAAAGACAAGGCAGTATACCTACAGCCGCATATCCAGAGCACTCCTTCATATAACTCTCGGTATCACTGATAAGGAATTTAATGAAAGAAAAGCTCATGGCTATATAAACTATTTAAGGATACTCGGCTTCAGACAGGATGCCGCCGGAAAGGGACTGTTAAAGGAGCTTAAAACAAAAGCTTTAGTTCCGGTAGTTACAAAGCCTGCCGATCATAAGGAGCTTATATCCCGTGATATTTATTTCGATCAGCTTTACTGGTCCTTAAAATCACAAAAGGGCGAATATGAACGCCCTCCTGTAATCGTCTGACAATTCAGACCTTATTAAAATTCAACCTTCTTGCCGTGCTTTAAGTTCTCATAAAACTCTGCTGTAGCAGTAAAAAGAACGTCTGTGTTTGAGTTTATTGCAGTCTCTACAGAGTCCTGAATAACTCCGATGATAAAGCCTACGGCAACTGCCTGCATAGCGATGTCATTTCCGATTCCGAAAAGTGAGCAGGCCATAGGAATAAGCATAAGTGATCCGCCTGCAACTCCTGAAGCTCCGCATGCACCTAAAGCTGAAAGCACGCTTAAGAATATCGCTGTAGGAATATCTACATGAATTCCGAGAGTATGTGCACACGCCATAGCCATAACGGTTATAGTGACTGCGGCACCTCCCATGTTTATGGTAGCGCCAAGCGGGATCGATACTGAATAGAAATCACGATCAAGTCCAAGATTCTCACAAAGTGTCATGTTGACCGGAATATTTGCAGCTGAGCTTCTTGTAAAGAATGCCGTGATACCGCTTTCCTTAATGCATCTGAATACGAGCGGATAAGGATTTCTCTTTAAGAAAATTCCCACTATGAGCGGATAGAATATAAGCTGAACTATAGCCATGCTGCTGAGAAGCACAACAAGGAGCTTTCCGTAGGTCGTAAAAATTCCGAGACCGCTTTCTGAAACTGCGCTGTATACAAGTCCGCATACACCGAACGGAGCCATCTGAATTATCCATCTTACTGTAATAGAAACCATCTCGGCAAGATCAGCTATAACAGCACTGGTCTTATCTGCCTTAATGCTGTTAAGAGCCGTTCCTCCCAATACCGCCCAGAAAAGAATACCGATGTAGTTAGCATCTACAAGCGCTGAAACAGGGTTTGTCACCATGTTTTTGATAAGGTTCATAAGCACTTCGCCGATACCGCTCGGTGCCGCTGTTTCTCCGGCGCCGACTACAAGATCCATATTGACAGGCATTATAAAGCTTGCAAGCACTGCTACTACAGATGCTAAAAGTGTACCTAAAAGATACAGGATAATGACCGTCCTGAAGCGGCTTCCAATACCGCCGTTCGCATTTGCCAGTGAGCTGAGCACTAAGAGGAAAACGAGCACAGGTGCAACTCCTTTAAGTGCACCAACGAAAACGCTTCCCAATATAGCAATGCCTCCGGCCTGCGGAACAGCTATACCTATTAAAGCACCGATAGCAAGACCAACCAATATTCTTAAAATAAGGCTGATCTCTGTCCATTTTTTAAAAATCTGTTTCATCACTTTATTACCTTTCACCCCTGAAATTTAAACGATTATGCCCCCCTTAAGACAAAATAAGACCAAATCTGTCGTTTTTGTTGTATATGCGACAGATTCGGTCTCGAACAATCGTTTTTCACGATATATATTATTACATTTTTTGAAGTTTGAAAATACTTTTTTCAGATTATCACTAAATTAGATACACTGTCCTGCGGAGCTACGCTTAAAGTCAGCATTTTAACAGCTTCTGCACCGCAAGCACTTATAAGTTCATCCCTTACTGTACCGAGCGCTTTTTCAGGCGTATTGTTTTCATGGCTTAAGTGTCCCAGAATAACGTTTTTAAGCTTCGGTGATATTATTTCTGAAAGCAGCTGACCCGAGGCATTGTTGCTCAAATGCCCGTCAGATGACATTATCCTTCGTTTGAGCATCGCAGGATACGGTCCGTTTGCAAGCATGGCTCTGTCATGATTAGCCTCAAGTATCGCCGCATCAAGGAGCTTCATGTGGTCGGCTATCATATCATCAAAATGTCCGCAGTCAGTGAGCACGGCTGCCTCTTTATGCTCCATCTGTCCGGCATTTTCCTGAAATGCCTCAAATCTGTAGGCACATGGCTCAGCAACATCGTGATATATTCGAAAAGGCAGAATATCAATGTCCCCTATCGAAAAATATCTGTCCAATACGACCTCTTCCATAAGTCTGCGGCCGGCATAATTAAAGTACTCATCTCCGCTCGCATCAGCAAGTGCTTTAAGTGTTCCGCCTGTAGCATATACCGGAATGTCATAGGCCTGCATCAGACGCTTAACTCCCTTTATATGGTCAGAATGCTCATGTGTTATAAGTAAAGCATCTATATCATCAAGCATATAACCCACTGTTTTTAAAAGTTCGTTTGCTTTTCTTCCCGACACTCCGCAGTCGACCAAAAGCTTTGTATTTTCGGTGCAGACAAGCGCAGCATTGCCCTTGCTGCCGCTCGAAAGACTCACAAGTTTCATTTAAGCAGTTCCTCTATCTGCCCGGCGGTTTCTGCCTCCGAGCCCGAATTATTTATTACATGATCAGCCAGCTTTTTGAATTCATCGGCAGATCTCTGACTTTTAATAATACTGATGCACTTTTCCTTTGAATATCCTCGGCTTTTCATAAGACGCTCTATGCGTGTTTCATCGTCCGCATAAATATACCAGGTCTTATCACAGATATCCTCAAATTCAGCATCAGGAAGAGCCGATTCCACAGCGGCAAACGCTCCTTCGCCGACCTCATTTTCATGCTCTCTTATGCGTTCTCTGACATAGTTCCAGACTGCAGGATGAACTATGTCATTGACCTTTTTTAAGGCTTCATTATCCGAATAAATAAGCTGTGCAAACTTTGCCTTATCTATCGGTCTGAGCTCTAAGTCTCTTTCAGCCTTTTCTTTAGCTCTATTCTGAGATTCCGGAGCAAGTCCATCCTGAAGACTATTTTTATAGTTTCCTTCTGATTGAGCCTTGCTGTCATCATCCTCAAGTATTGCCGTTCCAAATACTTCGATCAGCTTTTTATAAACAGACTCTCCGGGCCTTTCAAGCTCCTTTGCTATATCATCCGTCTTAAGTATCAGAAAACCGTATTTGTTTTTTAATATATCGGTGACAGTACTCTTTCCGCTTCCTACACCGCCTATAAGCCCCAATACCATTTATGCACCTGTACTTTCTGATCGCAACAGCTCTTCATTGAGATAATCGATTGCGGCATCTATGCCTGCATCATTAAAATCAAAATCCCTGATCCTTATCTCTTCTTCAGGAGTATTATCAAAGGCAAACGGCCCGTTCCATACATAACAGCGAAGCACTGTTTTTTTCTCCGGCTGTTCCTCACCTTCTCCGGAGGCATTCTTATCCGTTTCTGCCTTGATCTCAGTTTTAGCCATTTTATATCTGAGCTTTCTCTTAGAACCCGTATAAGATGTTTTTTTCAAAAATGACAGCGGCAGGACATCGTGTCTTGTGATCTCCTTTGTTATCATTTCCGGTTTAATGACACTCATACCAGTTTCCTCCGTCTCTGACATCCGCCATGAGACGCACCGCAAGCTGTGCTGCGTTTTCCATGCAGTCCTTAACTATACGTTTTACATCCTCGACCTCATCCAAGGCAGTCTCAATAAGCAGTTCGTCATGCACCTGAAGAACTATTCTTGATTTCATGCCTTTCAAAGCCTCGTCGGTACTGTTCATGGCAATCTTCATGATGTCCGCAGCTGTTCCCTGAATAGGCGAATTCATAGCTATTCGTTCTCCGAAATTCCTCTGCATAAAGTTGGAGGACTTAAGCTCAGGTATAGGTCTGATCCTTCCGAAGTATGTCCTTACAAAGCCACGCTTTTTTGCATCCTCAACGCAGCCGTCAAGGTACTCCTTTACCTTAGGATAGCTTTCGAAATATTTATCAATATATTCGTTCGCCTCTTTACGGCTTATTGAAAGGCCTTCTCCGAGACCGAATGCAGAGATACCGTATACTATGCCGAAATTGACAGCCTTGGCATTTCGTCTCATCTCAGGAGTAACTAAGTCTATCGGTGTATGGAAAACCTGAGAAGCTGTCAGCGTATGAATATCAACAGCATTTTTATAGGCGTCAATAAGCACCTGATCTCCCGAAAGTGCGGCAAGTATCCTTAATTCTACCTGACTGTAATCGGCATCAACAAAGGTAAAGCCATCTTCAGGCACAAATACCTTTCGTATTTCCTTTCCTTCATCAGTTCTTACCGGAATGTTCTGAAGATTCGGCTCTGTGCTGGATATTCTTCCGGTAGCTGTAATAGTCTGATTGAAGGTGCCGTGTATCCTGCCGTCTGCCGAAATATATTCGGTAAGTCCTACAGCGTAGGTGGAGTAAAGCTTTGTAAGAGCTCTGTATCTTAATACCTTAGGGATAACAGCATGCTCTCCTACTGCTTTTTCAAGCACATCTGCCGCTGTCGAATAACCTGTCTTTGTCTTCTTTGCACCCTTTATTCCCAGCTTTTCAAAAAGTATCTGTCCTAACTGTGACGGTGAATTGATATTAAACTGCTCTCCGGCAAGCTCATATATCTCCTCTGTAAGCACATCTATCTGACTCTTTAAAAATGCCGCATAGCTGTCAAGTGAAGCTCTGTCAACCTTGATTCCGGCCTTTTCCATGCTGTCAAGTGAGTATACAAGCGGAAGCTCTATCTCCTTATAAAGCTTCATTGTTCCGTCATCTTCAAGCTTCTTTCTGAGCTTTTTGTCGGCAAGCAGTGGAATGACTGCATTAAGCGCAGCATATTTAACCGCATTGTCCTTTGAGGCTCCCGCATCAACAGTATCTGCAGTCTTCTTTTTGGATTTTTTAGCTGTTACATTAGTCTCCTCAGATCCCATAGCCATACCAAAAAGACTCAGCTGCTCAACAGTATTCATACCCAGCATATCGAAAAGATCATTCTTTCCTATAAGCTCCTGCCTGTTTTCTACAGCCATGCCGAGCATGTCTCTTGCAAGATCATCATATTCATAGGTATTTCTGTTTGGATCTATAAGGTATTGTGCTATGCCATAGTCATCTATAAATTCATTTTTTTCAAAGCTTACAGTCTTAAGCTGTGATTTAAGATCTATGGTAACAGTCCTTTTGCCGTCTGCTATACGATTATTGATAAGCTCCTTTATGTCTGCTTTAAGTTGTTCTGCAGGATAGACGTCTCCTGAGCATATGACGAACATCCTTTCTTCGGAAAGAACAAGTGCAAAGCATATATTATCGCCCTCTGCAAAAATATGCATGCCTACTACATCCTCTTCACGGCTGTCCTTAAATGCAATACCTGCCATGAACGGATCTGTCACAAGCTTTATGTTGTCAAAGGAGATCGCTGTTTCAGCTGCGCCCTTTTCATCTGCTAATTTTGAAAAACGTGCAACCAGGCTCTTAAGCTCAAGCTCTCTCATAAGGTCTAATGCCAGAGAAGTGTATATCTCAGAGCATTTTCCCAAGGTCACATCAACATCTATCGGTACATCGATATCTATTGTTGCCAAAACCTTTGAAAGCTTCGCGCGCTCATAATTTTCACGCATCTCCTTTTGCGCTCTCGGAGGCTTAAGCTCATCCAAATGCTCATGAGCATTTTCAATTGAACCATACTTAACGATAATGGCTGTCGCAGTCTTAGGCCCTACTCCGTCAAGTCCCGGAATGTTGTCGGAGGTATCGCCCTGAAGCGCCTTAACATCAATAAATTCAGACGGAGTCACCTGATATTCTCTTAGGACATCCTCAGGATAATAATTAAATACCTCAGTTCGTCCCTTAGAGGTCTTCGGAATGCTTAGCTTAATGTGTTCATCACAAAGCTGCAGCAGATCTCTGTCACCTGAAACCATAGTCACATCCAGCCCCTTGGCCTGTGACCTTTTCGCAATCGTTCCTAAGATATCGTCAGCCTCATAGCCTTCCAATGTGATAATAGGAAGGTTCATTGCCGTAAGCACCTTCTGGATCAGCGGAACCTGCTCTAAAAGCTCAGCTGGCATAGGCTTTCTTGTGCCTTTATATTCAGGGTAGAGCTTGGTCCTGTTCAGCTTCTGTCTCTCAAGATCAAAGGCTATCGCAGCGTAATCGGCATGCTCGTCATCCATACATTTCAAAAGAATATTAAGAAATCCATACACAGCATTAGTATGGATCCCGGATGAGGTCGTAAGCTCCGGGATACCGTAAAAGGCTCTCGAAAGTATGCTGTGACCATCTATCAATAATAATTTTTCCATTTCACACTCCGACATACATTATTCTAAAAAATATGAAAACAGACGCAAGCAATGCCCAGAATGCCACCGTTCCGACGGCATAGGCAGCTCTGATAAGGATCTTTTTGTTCTTTATATAATTAGTATTTTCTTTTGTATTCTGTCTGAAAGCAGACGAAAGATCATAGCTGGAGTTTTTGCGGTCAAGAAGCTTAACGCCCTCTCTCACGATATAGTTTATCTCCAGCTCTTCTGCACAGGACTTACAGCTCTCAAGATGGTGAAGGAAATCATTGAGTTCTTCATCACTAAGCTCCCCGTCAAGATATGCAATTATATCCTTATTAAAGGTAATACAATCCATGGCTATATTGTATACAGCGTGCAAAGTATTTTCAAGCTATTTTAAACCTTGCTTTTGATAAGTATTCATGCTATAAATATAAAGATTATGATTGCCGTTGTGGCGGAATTGGCAGACGCACGTGACTCAAAATCACGCGGGAAACCATGCCGGTTCGAGTCCGGCCAGCGGCACTAAAAAGTCGTATGAAGATGATTTTGATCTTTCATACGACTTTTTGCTTTGTCTGACACTACAAAAACTGCCCATATATTTACATATACGAGCAGTTCTTGCTTTAGGAAAAAGTTTATTATGAGGTTTATTATGGTGTTTGCTAAGTTAAATTATATTCTATCATCCTGCAAAGGACATTATTATCCTTGAGAATATTCCTGCAATGAATACAGACAGTATTGTTACGGAAGTAAATCCGGAAATAACATATGCTGTTCTGATACGCTCAAGAAGCATATCCTTTTCTTCATCGGTCTTTGAGGTTGCGTTAGCGATCTCATTTGCAATAAGCTCAGTTCCCGGATATCCGATAAACTGACAGCAGCAGATACCGATAGAAAGCTTCTTATCTCCTATTATCTTCCATGCCGGTGTAAAGAAGAATACAACTGCCATTACAAGGAGTGCTGCCGCATAAAGGATCACTGCCTTAACACCGATGATAGGCACCTGGCTCCAGTCAACCTTTGCAAGTGATGGAATGATAGTACACATTGCAAGGAATGAGAAAAAGCCGTTTGCATTTGCATAATCTCTTAAGACATGATGCGGTACCAGTCCAACATTTCTTAAAATGATACCGAATATCATGATCCAGATTGCTGTGTTGATCCAGCCGTTGCAGACCTTACCGAGGTAATAAGAAACAAGTATAACGGCTGATGCTATGCCAAGACAGGTATAAGGCGAATAATACTTTTTTAATTTTTCAGCAACTGTCTTTTTAGCCGGTTTATTTTCAACATTTTCTTCACTGCGTTCGAACTTTGATTCTCCGCTTCTGTACTCAGCAAGTATTCTGTGCGCATAGCTTAAACCGCAGTTTGATGCAGGAAGTGTTCCTACGAATTTCTGTGTGGCATAGATAAAGAGTGCTAAAGATGCAGCTGTCTGGAAGCCCGCATTCTCACAGGACTCTATCATAAGCGTTGTTGAAACGATTCCTCCGTTTATAACAGGACCTGCAGCAAAGGAGAATTCCTTTCCTACTAAAGGCATTGCTATCATACAGCCTATAAGTGCACACAGAAGACCTAATGCCGCACATACAACGGTACGCCATTCCTTCTTAAGCGTCTGAAGGTCTACCGAGGTTCCCATATTAAATATAAGGAAATATAAGCCTATGCTTGATACCTTGGAAAAGCCGCTTATATCCATAATGTCAGTAGGGTACAAGCCTGTCATGAACATTATCATAAAGCCCATCATGATGACAAACATTGATGATATTCTTGCTTTTGTGATTGCACCTACCGCATCACCGATAAGAAATACGATGAGCACGGCAAACGCTGCCTGATATGTGTTCATACTAATATCCTTTCACGCCGTTTGAGGCTATAAAGTCTGAAAGCCTTTGCCTGTCACATTTATTCTGCAACCTTAGCAAAGGCCTTCATTTATGCCATATTTTAAAGTATCAATACTTAAGCTCGTTGAAATGGAGGCAAACAGCAGCGATGAGCTTTGTTCTCTCATAGAGTGACTCTAATACTGCATACTCCTTTAAGGTGTGGTTGAAGTCACCTCTTACACCGAATGAGCAGATTGCAGGTACTCCTGCAAGTGTGATATGTGATGCATCAGATACACCGCCTAAAACGATCTTACCAGGTGTGCCGTAGCCGTAAGCTTCTGAAACATCCTTGCAGAGTGTCCAGAACTCCATTACACCGTTAATTGTCTCGAATGCAGGCATACCTATACGATATGAGCACTCTGTAGTTGTTCCCTCGATATATGTCTTCTCGCAGATAGCCTTTGCAGCCTCGATAGTCTTAAGCATCTCATCCTGCTTTAAGAATCTCATATCTACTACAAGCTCGCAGCTTCCAGGAATAGCATTCGCAACTGTTCCTCCGTTTATAACGCCGCAGTTGATTGTGCTTCCCTTTGAAAGATCTGTAAGAGCTTCAAGGTCAAGGATCTTATGTGCCATCTCGGCAATTGCGTTTCTGCCTCTTGCAAAGTCATTTCCGGCATGAACTGAAACTCCTGTAACCTTTACATTGAACTCAACTCTTGCGCTTCTTCCGATGCAGAGGTCGTTGTTCATTCTTCCTGTCTCCATGTTGAAGGCACACAGGCAGCCCTTAGCAGCATCCATGATAACCTGTCCTGCATTAGGGTTGAACTCATGGCATGACTCCTCATCAGATACGAAGCAGATCTTGATAGGTCTTTCCTTGTAACCGATTGAAGCAAGTGCCTTGATAACATAGAGAGCAATAACGATTCCGCCCTTCATGTCAAGGACTCCAGGTCCCTTAACATTCTCACCGTCGATCCTGAACGGATCTCCTTCACCGTAAGCACCGGTAGGGATTATTGTATCATAGTGACCTGAGAAAAGGATAGGCTGTCCAGGATTCTCTTCTCCCCAGATTCCTACGAGGTAATCCTGTGTCTTATCTGTCTGAGGAAGTCTCTCGCACTTAACGCCTGCTGCCTCAAATTCCTTCTTAAATCTCTCAACTACCTTGTCAAGATTCTCAAGCTCATTTGAACGACCCTGAAGATTGATAACGTCTCTGTAGACATTAAGCATTTCTTCTCTGTGGTTCTCAATATATTTTTCAATTTCGTTCTTTAAAATTACGTCCATCTTAATCCTCTAAATAATATGCAGTATATTTTTTATTGTTTTAGTTACCTTGAATATGATCAATTACTTTGCAGCAGCTTCCTTGTTTTTGTTCTGAACATAGAGAACTCTTGAAACGCCGATACCGACAGCGATAACAAGGATGTTGATGATTGCACTGTTCATACCGATCTTCTTTCCGAAGTAAAGAAGTGCGATACCTGCAACGAATGTGAAGAGTCCGGCCTTAAGGTTCTTTCTTGCGTTATCTACAAAGATAGCTCCGAAAAGTGAAGGAAGGATATAGCTGAATGAACCTGTGATGAAAGACGGAAGCATTGGAATAACCTGGTTTCCGATTATTACGAATAATGTAATAAGTGATGCTGAAACAAAAACTGAGCATGCAACACCAAGTGTACCGATAACGTCTCCCTCATGTGTTCCCGGCTCAACGCCTACGATCTTCTGAGCCATTGCAGCTGCCGGCATACGGATATCTCCGCAGCTTCCTGCGAGCCATCCGATGTATGAACCTGCAGCACCCATTGTTGGGTAGTAAGCGATAGGCTGAATGATCCATGTGATTCCGTAAGTTGCAGCAAGTGCTCCGTAGAGCTGAAGAAGTACTGAGATAGATGGCTGAACGCCATATTTTAAACCAACGTATAAAGCAGGAACAAAGTTTGCTATGCAGGCGATTCCGACTGTGATTCGTCCGTTTCTTATAACCTTCTGATCAAATGTCATTTTTAATTCCCCCTATTAATCAACCATGTATAGCCTGTGTAATCAGGATACCGCAGATAAGAGATACTCCGAGTGCAACCTCCTGAAGTCTCTTGTGCTTCTTAAGAAGTGTTGTCATTACGAGCATAACGCCGCCGCTTACTAATGCTGCTGTCCACTTCTTGATGTCGAATGTGTAGAGCTGGTTAGATAAGAGGTATGCGAACATTGCCATTGTTGAAGCAGCAAGAAGAGCCTTTATCCACTTTGGATCGTACTTCTGATCCATCCATGAAACGATGCCGCTCATCTTGTGAGTAAGGGCAAATGTTATAAGAAGCCAACCGATGTTGTTAAGGGCCATTCCCCAAAGTGCTCCGTCGAATGATGCAAGATCAAGACCGTTTGCTGTGTCAACTCCTAAAATGTTTGCAACAATTGCAACAACTCCAAGCTCTGTTCTTGCTGCACCTACGTCGCAAAGTCTCATCCATGTTGTAGGCGCTCCTACAACTGCCATAAGAGCAAGTACTGAAACTACCGGTGAAAGTGAAGGTCCGAGTGATGTGATACATGCAGATCTGATACCTGCTGTATATCTCTCCTTGGAAATTCCAAGATTCTTACACTCCTTGATTGACTCTTTGAAGAATACGATAGCCTGTGAAACTGATGCGACTACCATGATGCCTGAAAGAATCCACAACATAGGACTTGTCATAATTGCTGTTACATCCATAATTTTTTCTCCCCCAAATATTATTGTTTGATGTTATGAACTTCATCTACGTGCAATATAACATACAAAACCATGCCATAATATGACCGTAATATGTCCATAAATAAAAAATGTAGTTAAATATTTGTCAATTTTCTACAAATCTTATATTTCAAGCACGGTTCGACGGAATATTCCCATTAATTACTTAAGTAAATGCATTCAATATCATATTCGTGCGTTATAATATATTAAATTATCTTTGAATAAGTAAGTGATTTTCTTTAATTATTAAGGAGGAATATATATGTCTGTAGAAAGAGTAAAGGAATATTTCAGACAGTTTGGTATGGAAGACCGTATTATGGAGTTTGAGATCTCAAGCGCTACCGTAGAGCTTGCCGCAAAGGCTGTAGGCACTGAGCCTGCCCGTATCGCCAAATCAATATCTTTTCTTGTAAATGACAAGGCAGTCCTTATTATTACTGCCGGAGACACCAAGATAGATAATCATAAGTTTAAGGACAAATTCGGCGTTAAGGCGAAGATGCTCACGCCTGATCAGGTAATAGAAATGATTGGTCATGCCATAGGCGGCGTTTGTCCGTTCGGTATTAATGACGGCGTAGATGTTTATCTGGATGAGTCAATGAAGCGCTTTGATACAGTATTTCCTGCATCAGGAAGCAGCAACAGCTGCATAAAGCTCTCTATTCCTGAGTTAGAGAAGTATTCGAACTATAAAGAATGGGTAGATGTGTGTAAGCTTGTTACAGCCTGATACATATAACATAAAAAGCCTGTGTTGTCAGCATTATCGCTGCAGCACAGGCTTTTAATTTAATGTTCAAGGAATAATTCCACAACTCTTGATGGTCTGCCCTTTTCTCCGCAGGCCATTTTTCCGGTAGTTGCCGCATATCCGGCACTTTCAAGCTTTTCTATGATACGATCCGCACTTCTTCTGCTTATAGATAATGCATCTGCAAGTGACTGTGAGGTAAATAAGTTATTGGATTCTCTGATTATAGTCTGCAATATCTTAACTACGGTCTTTGCACCGACTCCGGTCTCACGGGAAATAAAATTAGATCGCTCCAACAGCTGGTTTTTCTCATTGATCATATTGTTTTCACTGCCAAGCGTATAGACTGTATTGGCATCGAGCATGATAACACAGCTGTTCTTATTTCTTGCTATACATTTTTTAATTGAAATATCAGCGTTATTCTTTGCTTCCTCTGCAGTCTTGCCGCAGCCGACACCTATAGAAACAAGGTTAAGCGTCTCCTTTTCAAGCCAGTCAAGCAGCACACATTCTTTGAACATGTCTGAATGTGCCTTTAATATCTCGATCGTGGTAAATATCATATATCCTGATATACCGATCTCAGCGACTGTTCCTGAAATCATATGCGCATATCTGTATACTATCTCTGCAAGCTTATTTCTTTCGGATATCCTGCCGAAGTCATTCATATCTACAGAAACATAGTTCTGGGCAATGCCTATATTAACCAGAATAACAGCAAAAAGATTTTTGGCATTTTCCTTTGCTAAAACGATCCTCTTCGCAAAGGATAATTGCTCTCTGAATTCTCCTATGGTTGGACTCGCAAATACATAAGGAACTCCGTTTTCCTCCATTAGATTTGCAACCTTTGTAAGCCTGGTTATGCAGCCGGTGACCTCTTTATTCCTTAAAAACTCTTTGTGTTTATCAAATATATCCTTATTTGAAAACATGTTTTTAAAGTTGCCTTCTATACACTTTATGCCCAGCTGTTCTTTCGTATATCCAAGCTCTCCGTAGGTTTCCAGGAGACCTGTTTCTGAAGATGTATCAAAGCTCAGTCTTTTTACATCCCAGCCTTTCTGCACAGCTTCAAGCAGTGCTCTGTAGACTGCAGTATCCGAGATAGGGATATACTGCCAGAGCGTTTCTTTTTTTAGCTTATTTTCTGTATATTTATACGAAGCACTTCCTGCAAAAATTATAACATCGTATTGCTGCTGTTTTCCTTCTATAAGCTCCGGAGCTTCCCAGTAATCATCATAAAGATAATAGTCGGTCTCAACATCTGAATACTCATTATCAAGTATCAGTCTGAATTTGTCATAATAGATTTCAGGTCTGTCTTTGGGGCATACAACGCCGAAACGCATAGGCTCCGTCCTCCTTTTCTGATAAGTGCGTTATATAATTCACAATTCAGTATAACAAATACAGATCGTGTTTTCTGCATTTATATAAAACATTATCCTAAATCAGCAGAGTTTATGTGAAATCAGCTGTTTCAACACCCTCGGAGCGCACTATTTCTCTGAGTTTTTCCATTTCTTCCTTGGACGGTCTGTAGAAATCATCATGTTCATATGGCATACCTATTGCTTCGTACTTGATCGTACCGAATTTATGATAAGGAAGAAGCTCCATTTTTGCCTTAGGAAGATTGTTATGAACATACTCGGCAGAGCGTCTGATATTATCCTCATCGTTGTTTACACCGCCGATGACCGGTATTCTTATGACAACATCCGCAGGAACTTCAGAAAGCTTCTTAATATTCTTAAGCGTCATCTCATTTGAAACTCCGGTATAAAACTTATGCTTTTCATCATCCATCATCTTAAGATCCATGAATATGAGATCCAGTCGCTCTAAGGATTCTCTTACAGATTCAAACTCAAAATGGCCGCAGCTTTCAATATCCATTGAAATATTCATATCGTAGATCTTAGAAGTAAGATAATTCAGAAGCTCAGGCTGAGAAGTAGCCTCTCCTCCTGAAAATGTTATCCCGCCGCCGCTGTATCTGTAAAATATCTCATGCTTTCTTATCTGAGTAAGAATGTCATCTGCATCGGCAAGACTTACCATTTTAGCTCTTGCGCCCTTTGGACATATCTCGGTACATTTTCCGCAGGCAATACATTTTTCTCTTTCAAGATTCATGTTAATGCCTATATGCTCCGGACATACAGCCGTACAAGCACCGCAGCCTATGCATTTTCTCTGATACCAGCCGATAAGCGGCTTTCTTGAAAAGCCTTCCGGGTTTGAGCACCATTTACATCTTAACTGGCATCCCGCAAGGAATATAGTTGTTCTTATTCCGTCTCCGTCATTTACAGAAAACGGCTGAAGCTGCATTATATAGCCCTTTACTGCCATAGCATCTCCTTTTTTTATTCATTATATCAAAATACGGGAAGAGGGTGACCCTCTTCCCGCACTTAGGGATTATAGTTGTATTGTATTTTATGAGTAATTATGGTCTTTCTTATCAGAATTCCTCGTGTGCGTTTCTCGCCATGATAGAATCCTGCATTTCCTTTGAGAGGTTAGTGAACTGTGCACTGTAGCCGGCAACTCTTACAAGCAGACTTCTGTACTTGTCAGGATTCTTCTGTGCGTCCTTAAGTACCTCATTTGAGATAGTGTTGAACTGAACATGGAATCCGCCGATTGCAAAGTAGCTCTGAAGCATTGCTCCGAGGTTTGCACGGCCTCTCTTTGTTGCAACAAGATCATGGTTAAGTCTTAAGTTGAGCAGAGTTCCGCCGCTGTGCATGTCGTGCTTCATCTTAGCCGCACTTCTTAAAGCTGCAAGGCAAGTTGTAGTATCTGTTCCTGTAACAGGTGATACGCCCTCGTTGATCGGATCCTTTGCATGTCTTCCTTCCGGTGTAGCTCCGAGAACCTTTCCTGTTGGAAGATAGTTTGAAATTCCCATGAATGCTGTTACAAAGTGTGCTCCGTAGATATCCTTGTACTGAACGACCTCCTGACGATAGAAGTCTGCAAGATCTCTTGCGATAAGATCTACATAGTCATCGTCATTACCATACTTAGGGCAAGCGATTGCCTTCTGTCTGAGCTCTTCATAGCCAACCCAGTCAGCATTTAATGCATCAATGATCTCTGAAAGTGTAGTTACCTTCTCCTCGTATACAAGCTTCTTGATAACAGCAAGTGAGTTAGCTGTTACAGAAAGACCTACACCGGTGAAAACAGGTCCGATGTTGTACTTTGCACCGCCGTCAACAAGGTCTGCACCATTCTTCATGCAGTATTCATTGCAGGCCGACATGAATGGACGATGTCCGATCTCCTTGTGGATCTCCTGTGCTGTAACAAGGCTGATAACACCGTGCTTAACAAGATTTCTGAACTGCTTCTTCCAAGCCTCAATGATCTCCTCATATGATGTAAATGTCTTTGGATCCTTCTCAGGAACGGATACCTGCTTACCGCTTAATCTGCTCTTTCCTTCGTTAAGAGCAAACTCAAGTGCTGCAGCAAAGCTGATAGTGCATGCAGATGTCCACTGGAAGGTCTTTCTTGAGTGAGGAACTACGCAGCCACAGTTATTCCAGTCTCTGGCATCGATAGGGTCATAGCCAAGGTTTGAAAGCATCTGATAGCCTGTTCTGTCACTGTGAATAGCAGGGAAACCGCAGCCTGTAGATACAAGCTCTGTTACAGCCTCCATGAACTCAGGTGGGCAGTCCGGCTGAATACGGCAGCTAAGTGTAGGCTGATGAGTCATGATTTCCTTTGTAGCCTGGATAGCCATGTATGAGATGTCATTGGTTGCATCAGAACCATCTACCTTTGTTCCGCCTACTGTAAGGTTCTCAAAGTTTGTATATCCGGCGAAGAAGCTTGCAGTATTCTTTGAAATAGTCCAAGCCCACTCACTGTACTTAAGCCATAAGAGCTGGATAAGCTCAAGAGCCTCATCTCTGGAGATCTTGCCTGCCTTAAGATCCTTCTCATAGTATGGGAACATGTACTGGTCAAAACGTCCAGGGTTCCATGCAAGAGGGTTCTCTGCAAGGATTCCGCCTAACTGTACGAACCATACAAACTGTATAGCCTCTCTGAATGTCTCAGGTGCCTTTTCAGGAATTACTGAACAGATCTCAGCGATCTCAAGAAGCTCTGCCTTTCTCTTCTCGTCCTTTTCTTCAGCAGCCATAGCCTTTGCCTTCTCGGCATATCTGTGACCAAGGTCGATCATACCTTCGCTGACAAGAATAATAGACTTGTAGAAATCGATCTTCTTTCTGTCTTCAGGATTTGTTTCATCAAGCTCCTTTATATGCTTCTCGGCTTCCTTCTTGATTCCGCCGTATCCCTTTGGAAGAAGCTCGTCGATATAGTCTGCCGAAATCTCACCGACACCGTTTCTCCACTTTGAGTCTGTATCAAGGAATCCTGTATCAACACCGATGATCTTGGTATCCTCAGGAACTCTTGAAAGGAATGCTTCCTCAACTGACTTACCCTTCCAATAAGGGAAAATGTTTTCTCTTATAAATTTAACCTGCTCAGGTGTTACATCATATGGATCCTGGCTTCTCTCAGGGAATGTGTCGATCTCATCGTTGATCCATGTCCATCCGAACTCAGGAGTAAGGATAGCGCACTTACGGTATTCACCGCTTGTTCCGACGATAAGCTCTCCATCCCAGATGTTTACAGAAAGCTCTTCACATGTATCCTTGAATGCCTGTGCGGTACGAAGAATATGAGGCTGACCCTCTGTTTTCTGGAATGATTTTGTCCAGCTCCATGCTCTCTCGTAAGAGATATGAGGCTTTGTGTTAACATAATTCTGGCGAATTTTTTCAACTCTATCTGTTACAGCCATTTTTTCTCCTTTTTAAGCGTAAGAGATATTAAATCTCACGTCGTTTTGTACGTTATATTGTATATTTGCATATTACACACGCCATAGTTAAATGTCAAGCGTTATAACGTACAAATTCGCCCTATGTATTTTAAAAGAACATGAAGCAATAAAAAGACATCACAGACTGCCTGATATAAATGAATATACTCGTGAATATAATCATTTACAGACAATATGTGATGCCTTTAAAGTTTTGAAATATTTAATTACTTATACTTCAGAATGTTGTGGAACACTGTCTTTTCTCCTGAAGGATTAGCATAGCAATGGCTTGTGTTTCCGTTAAATGAAAATGCCTGTCCCTCGCGGATAGTAAATACATTGTCATTAACCGTCATCTCAAGCACTCCTTCAAGCACTACAATGTACTCCTTTTCAACATTGGTATGTGGTATAGAGTCATGCTTACTTTTCGGCTCAATGATGATCTTATAATAATCGAAGCCCGATACAGGGTCAAACGGGAAAATATTGTAGAGATACATGCCGTCCTCTGACTCCTGAATCGGCTCGATCTCATCAATATTTACAACTGTTGACTCAGCATTTGAGCTGGATATCAGATGTGAAAATGATACCTTGAGGCCTGTAGATATTTTCCAAAGAGTAAGCACTGTCGGTGCTGATTCGCCTCTTTCTATCTGTCCAAGCATGGCCTTTGATACACCTGTAAGCTTTGCAGCTGTATCAAGACTCATATTCATTTCCTTCCTTATGCTCTTAAGTTTCTCTCCTATATCCTTTGAAATGCTGTCCATCAGGCTCTCCTTTAATAACCGGTTATAACATAAACTTGTCGTAGTATATACGTTTTTTTGCATATACGTCAATCGTAAAATAGCCCGATTATTCCGAAAAACACAAAAAACGGCCTAATTTCGTATAAAAATACACGTTATAACGCACATTTCTTCTTTTCTCTGTTTTCATACCTTATAAGGAAATACACTGTTAAAATGAGTGTTGCTGCCTCTGCCGCAAGCGGTGACCACCATATACCCGGGCCGCCCCATATCAGGATAAACAGCACAAGGAATATGAGCAGTGCAGCAATTCCTCTTGAAGTCGATATGATCGAGGCATAGCTTGATTCCTCTACTGACATGAAATATCCGCTCGGCACAACATTAAATCCAATAAGCAGATATGACAGTGAGAATATCCTGAATACGCCCGCCGAATAATCTATAAGCGCACTGTTTTCAGCAGTGTTTGCTATAAACATTGTAACTATAGGTCTTGCAAAAATCTCGCATACTCCTACTATAAGAACCGTAAATACCAATGCAGCAGCAATTCCATATTTGAGCAGTGCTCTGCACTTTTTCTTTTCTCCGGCTCCGAAGCAGTAGCCGATGAGCGGCTGATAGCCCTGTGAAATGCCGACCATAGTATAAAGTGCAAGACATTGAACGTATGTGACTATTGTATATGCAATAAGCGATTCCTCATTGAGATACTGTATGATAGCTCTGTTAAAGAAGAATACGATTATTCCGGATGAAAAGTCTGTGATTCCCGAAGAAAGTCCGTTCCTGAAAATACGCCATACATATCCCCAGCGCCACTTAAAGCTGCAGAACTTGATAGTTCCCTTCTTGCCGAAGAAATGAATCAGATACAGCAAGATAACTACAGTATTTGAAACACCTGTCGCAAAGGCCGCACCGTAAACTCCGAACGGAAATACAATGACTAACAGCCAGTCCAGAAATATATTAAGAGCCGAGCCGGCTGTAACGACCCAAACAGCTATCTGAGGGAAGCCGTCGGTCTTAACAAGCATCTCGAACGAATATGACAATATAAATGAAAATGCAAACGGCGCAAGTCCCTTTAAATACTCTGTAACATAGAGCATATTGGCATCTGTGGCACCGAGAAACCTTGCAAAGCCGTCAAGATTTATGAATACGGCTATTGTGACAACCCCAGAAACTATAATATTAAGGAGAATGTTTTGTGAAAATACTTCCTTGGCACCGCGTTCATCCTTTTCACCAAGCTTAATCGCAACTATGGTCGATGCTCCGACCGCCATAGTTATGGATAATGAAAACATGCCGAGCGTAAACGGAGTTATGATGTTAACTGCAGTAAGAGCCATCTCTCCTACACCTCTTGCGACGAAAATGCCGTCAACAACGGTATAAAGTATGTACACCCACTGCGCCACAATTGAAGGAATGATATATTTTATAAACGTTCCTTTTAATGATTTGCCCTCTAAGTCCATTCTATCTCTTTATCTCGTCTTTCTTTCTCGTCTTTCCCTTATTATCCTTTAAACCAAAACAAACAAATATACTGCAGCCATTTATCCCTTTTACCGGCTGCAGCTATTTGTTCTTACCCTTATCGCTCATTCTACCATAAAGTAATGCTTAAGTCTAATTCAGCTTTCGCATAATCAGACTTCCTTCTTCCTTAAGCCATCTGACATGGGATTTGTAATCAGGAATGATTTTTTCTACCTCGTACCAAAATGCTTATAGAAAGCCTCTGATTTTATCAATTAGTACAGCATCTGCCGGAAGCCATGCAACACTGTTAAGTTCATCCTTTGCAAGCCACCTTGCTGCTTCATGTTCCTTAAGCACCAAATCTCCCTTTACTACTTCGCACAAAAAGCCGTCCATCGACAAATGAAAATCCGTATAATCATACTCCACTGTATCTATCAGTTCCCTGACAGCTATCTCCGTATCAAGCTCTTCTGATATTTCTCTTATTAATGCAGCTTCCGGAGTCTCTCCTGCTTCGATCTTACCACCCGGAAATTCCCATCCGTCTTTATAATCCCCATAGCCACGCTGTGTGGCAAATATCTTATTATCTGATAAAATGACCGCAGCCACTACTCTGATAGTTTTCATGATTTAGTCCTTTTTATTATTTTGTTAAACCGAAATCATACTGTAAATATTCCGGAAGCTCATTTTTCATCAGCCATCTATGCGATTATCCTTCTTTCATTATTGCCGGATAAACCATAATCAACCAATTTATCTCGATAATCATTTCTTTGAGCTGATGCTCTGTATATATCATTACTTCGTCCTATCAAGGTAAAAAGCATTTTAACAATTCGTCATGGCTGCAATCTGATCTATCGCATATAGTGGCAGGTTGACAAGCCATTCTTCTTTTTTATAGTCTGACATAGATGTACGAACAGATACTTTAGGAGAAAACTTCTCTTGATAAGTTTTCAGGCTCTTAGCTTTTAGATTTGCTTCTGCCTTCACTTCCACCGGAACTATCAATTCACCTGTATCAACGATAAAGTCAATCTCGCAAGAGCCCCTATCATTTGTGTAATAAAAAACATCCAAGTCTTGAATGGTCTTAAGCTGTTGGCAAACATACTGCTCAGTAAGAGCACCTTTAAATTCCACAAATAAATCATTTCCGTTAAGCAAGGTACCCTGGCGCAGTCCGGCCATACATCCAAGAAGTCCTACGTCTAAGACAAAAAGCTTAAATGCTTTTAGATCCTCATATGCCCGCAAAGGAATTCCTGCTGAATTGACACGACTGATCTTATGAATGAGACCGCAATCGCTGAGCCACATAATTGCAGTTTCGAAGTCTTTTGCTCGAGCACGTTCACGAATAAGACCATATATAAACTTTTTATTTTCTTTAGCTAACTGCGAAGGTATGCTGTTCCACAACATACGCAGTCTCGGAACGATTTCATTTGGAGCGTGCTTAGAGAAATCCTGTTCATAGGCCGCAAGGATTCGTTTTTGAATTTCACGAGCTTCATTGAAATCCTTATCCTCGGCAAAGCATTGAACTGCTTCAGGCATTCCGCCAATGAAATAATATTGCTTTAAAGCATCAATATATATTTGTTTAAAGCTCGTAATCATTTGAAAGTCTCTTTTATCAAGCAATTCAGCAAAACGTTCTTTACCAGTTGCCATTAAAAACTCCTTAAAAGAAAGTGGAGAAAGCTTTAAAAAATCCACTTTTCCAACAGGGAAAGATGTACCTTGATGTAAAGCAATACCCAGTAAAGAACCGGCACACACAATATGATACTGTGGAGCATTCTCATAGAAATACTTAAGTGATGTTAACGCTCTCGGAACTTCCTGAACTTCATCAAAAATCAGCAGAGCCTTATCAGGATCAATTTTACGTCCAACATAAAGTTCCAGTCCCGTAATCAAGCGATCAGTATTCAAGTCTGAAGCAAATAAGTCTGCCATTATAGAATTAGAATCAAAATTAATATATACTGTATCCTGATAAGCCTGTCTGCCAAACTCTTTCATAAGCCACGTCTTTCCAACCTGACGGGCACCTTCAATAATCAAAGGCTTTCGGCGTTCGCTTTGTTTCCATTTTAATAATTTTTCTATAGCAATTCGGTACATGCATGCACTTCCATAATTATAATATAACTATAGTATAGGCTTTTATCACAAAAGTTGCAACGAACTTTATGAGTATAATCACACTTTTTTGCAACGAACTTTGTGGGAGTAAGCACACTTTTTACAGCGAATATCGTTGTTATCACTCAGATATCTATTGCTTTATCATTTTTTTTGTTTTAACACTTACTTTTTTACCTGAAAAAGCAATTCCAAACTTCAAAATTCCTGCGATTGCTTCTTCTCTCATTTCTGAATCATACCTAAGCTTTTCAATCTGATTTAACGCATCAGCAGATAGATTATCAATTTCTGATTCATTTAATTTTTCTTTCCACTTCAATTCCAGAATAATGCCTGGATATCTTTTCTCTCTAGGAATCAAGCAAATATCATATCGTCCGTCCCCGGATTCTCTGTTGGATTTAATTTTGTACTGATTGTCCATCAATGCTATCAATCCAAGCATTAACCCATGATAAAAGCCCTCTGCTCCGCCATCATAAAAGCTGATTGACTTATCCAGATATTCGGCAACAGCATTTTGTAATTTCTTATAATCATTTTCATAAAGACTTTCTGCAATTTTATTAGCTGTAGTTCTGGTAATAGCCCCTACTTGTAATAAATGTGACAAAATCTCACTTTTATAAACTGAGGCTATTTCTTTGTTTGGAATCGAAACCTCACATAAATATGAGCCGTCTGGCTGTAATTGCTTTTTAGGTGTTTTTAAATATCCTGCAACTAATAATAAGCTATAGATATTTGCCGGATCTTCTGTAAGCGATCTATATACAACATTTTGATCTATTTTTGCAACCACTCGTTCCCCTTGTAAGAGTGCATACAGCCTTTCTGTAATGTCATCGGTTGCAATTTTCATGACATCTTCCAATATCTCATTTTTACCGGTATTTACCCAATAGGCCTGCGGGATACATCCTTTTGAAATATAGTTTATTACAGACCACGGATTGTAAATTTCTTTATTGCCGAATAAATAGCCATCATACCACTCCCTAAGCTCATTTTCTTTTTCTGACAGACCATAGTATTTCAGCATTTGTTCAACTTCGTCACTTGTAAAACCAAAGAAGCTATCATACTCATCATCCATAACGGAATTTACTGTTAGATTATTTAATCCGCTAAAAATGCTTTCCTGCGCAATTCGTAGAATTCCGGTCAGAAAACCATATGACAAATTTTTATTATCCTTAAATGCTCCGGAAAAGAAATTTCTCATAAATCCAATTATTTCATCATAGAATGCTTTTGAATAGCCTTCCTGAATCGGAGTATCATATTCATCAATAATTATGATCGGTGCCTTTCCATAATGAACTGTGAGCATTTTTGATAATCTTTCAAGTGCTGAACTAAGCTCCACTTCATTTGCCATTGTATCAAGGATTTTTGAAAAATATTCTTTCTCATACGACGATATCTTTTCACTGTCTAATAACTCCTGATGTCTTCCGTACTCTTCCTGCAACAAGCCTTTTATCTTATCTATAGTAGCTTCCCATGTATCAAATTTTACATCTTTAAATGTCAAAAATATTACCGGATATTTACCCTGATGAGCCTGATATTCTTGTCCGCATTTCCAAATATTTTTATCTGTAAAATACTTACTCGTATCTTCGTAAGATATTTCAAAGAAAACTCTTAACATATCCATATTCAAAGTTTTTCCGAATCTTCTCGGCCTTGTAAATAATGACACTAAAGGCTTTTTATCTAAGAATTCCTTGATCAGCATTGTCTTATCCACATAATAGTACTCTGATTGCACACGCACATAATCCGAAATACCTATTGGTAATGACTTCATCTCTGTTTTTGGATTTTTCTTTATATACTTTCCATTTGAGACTCTTTTGTCTGCAGGCTTATTTGCTGTTTCAGGAATTAACCAGATTCCTTTTTCTTTTATTGCTCCGTTAATTTTACCTTTTTTACACATGTCATTCACTGAACGATAAGAAACGCCCCATTCAACAGCTTTTTCCTTACAAGTTTTCATCCCTGCAATCTCCTGTCATTTACAATCACAATCAACTCTGTACGCAAATTATATATTAACATTCGCAATATATCAACGTTCTTTGACATTTTGCGAATTATATATTGCATTTTACAGGTTTCTTGCGTTTTCCTCAAAATTGGACACTGTATTCTTTTTATCTTCCACTTTCTGTCTATTTTTCTTTTACTATTCACTGCTTGTAATAAAATAAGCAGCCAACCTATTCTTCATAGACTAACTGCTCTTGTTTTAGTTCCATATTGTCTGGAGATACGCACACATTATTGATCTATAGCTTCCTGCTCCAGTTTGCAGTCGTGCTCAAGCATGTAATTGATTACTTTATCAAACTCTCCGCCAAGCAAATTCTTCAATCTGGTTCTGTCATTCTCCGTAAGTTTCTTTGTGAAATTCCTATACTTCTTTATGCAATTCTATACTAAAACTCCAATAGAATCTGCCTGTCAAGACTACAGTTCCTTCAGAATTTCTCCAATATCTTCATTCATACAAACTGACTTTTTCCTTATTTCTTCCGGTGCATATTCTTCACCTTGGTTCAGACACACATAAAATGCTTGTTTAAATGTGTTTGTCATCTGCCAAAACGGATATTTTATAATACCGGGGGTATTATATCCAACACCAAGTTCAAGGAACACTATTTTCTGCTTTTTATGTTCATGTATGAATCTCTCATATCTTTCTGCTGCATGGTTCCATCCTTCATCTTCAACAAATGTCTGATCCGATCTGAGATTCATACTCATCGGCTTAACGCAACATGGACAATATGGAATAAGACCAGACGGAACCATACGCTTAACTTCTCCGTCTTCCGGTTTTTGCAGTTCCCCGTCTTTTATCTGAAATCCCTGACTCAACACCATTTTTTTAATGATTTCTTCATTGTCATAGGTTTCTTTATGGCAAGGCTCACTACATTGAAACAAACCATAATCTCCCTGTGTATAGAAAATTCTGTTTTTATCAAAACCGGCTTTTTGGAAACAATGATCCACATTTGTTGTCAGAACAAAATAATCTTTTTCTTTTACCAGCTCATACAGGTTCTGATATACCGGTTTTGGCGCATCCATATATCGATTGATGTAGATATATCTACTCCAATATGCCCAGTGTTCCTCTAAAGTCGCATAGGGATAGAAGCCGCCTGAATACATATCAGAAAATCCATATTTCTTTCCGAAATCCGAGAAATATTTTTCAAACCTGTCACCGTTATACACAAAACCGGCTGACGTGGAAAGTCCTGCACCAGCTCCAATTACAACAGCATCTGCTTCCTCAAATTTTTCTTTTATCTGTAATATCTTATCCGAGTAATTGTCTGTAGAGTCGTTCATTTTCCTCTTTAAAAACATTAAATATCACCTTTATCTTTGATTTTGTTCTTTCCTTATATTCTTTTACCGTCTGTACTGCAAGCTCCGCAGCTCTTTTATTCGGAAACATAAATACACCGGTTGAAATACAACAAAAAGCAATACTCTTTACCTCATTCTCATCAGCTATCCTAAGACACGATTCATAGCAGGATATAAGCAAATGCTCATGTTCCTTTGTCAGCTTTCCATGTACGATCGGACCAACTGTATGAATCACATAATCACAGGGCAGATTAAATGCCGGGGTAATCTTTGCCTGCCCTGTCGGTTCTTCATGTCTCTGTTTTGTCATCATATTATTGCAATACTTTCGAAGCTGAATTCCTGCATAGGTATGAATGCAATTATCAATACAATTATGGCAAGGCTTATAGCAGCCTGTCATACCGCTGTTTGCTGCATTTACTATTGCTCCCACCTTAAGTCTTGTAATGTCGCCCTTCCAGATATAAAGATCAGGCTGTACCTCCCTGATATCTGCCAATGTTATGATCCCTTTCTTCTCATTTTCTTCCGAAAGATACTCATCCTGAATCTGCAAAAATGTATGATCAATTTCCTCCGGCATTCTTATATTCATAAGCGATCTTAGCAGTATTTTCTGTTCGCCTGCATCTGATGGAATCTGCATGTTCTCATATTCCGGTCGCTCTTTCAACAAACCTTCAATTAAATATCTTCTTCTATCATTCTGATTCATTTCCTGATCACCGCTTTCACCGGACAGTTTTCATAACAGTTTCCACAGTGCAGACAGTGCTCCTTCTGGATGACAAAAGGTGTCCCTTTCTCGATACAGTTCTGTGGACAATGTTTCATACATGTGCTACAGCCGATACAAGATTCTGTTATGTAATATCCCTTTTCTTTCACACTTACATTTCCCAGAGTATATGTTTCTCGGAAAATCGGATTTACTCCAAGGTTAAAATACTCCACTTCCGCTTTATCAATACAGAAAATAATACCGATTTCTCTTGTATCTCCCGGATATACATTCGCAAGGTACGGCTGTTCTTCAAAAATGATATCCATCCATTTTTTCTGTTCATTCTCTGCTACTGCGTAAGCCTTTCCTGACAAACGAATCATTTCTTTGTATTTGGTATAAGCAAGAATCTGAACCCTGCCATCTTCCATTAATTCTTTACAAAAATTTTTACCTCTGGCGGTGAAAAAATATAGTGCATCCGGCTCATAATGGATCGCACTGATATTCCGTATCTGTGGTGCTCCTTCACTGTCCACCGTTGCGAATGCAAGCACTCCCACCAGCTGCATCTTCTTTAAGCATGTTTGTAAATCCATTTTATCGCTCCTCCAGCATCTCCCCGGTAATCTCATTTCTTGTCTTCCAGCACTGTGGATCTGCCCCGTAAAAATTACTGCTTGTTCCATTGGCAACTGCCGGACATCCACGGCACCATGCCTTAAGTTCACATTTACTACATTTTACAAATTTATCATAATCTCTGTATTTTTCCATCTGACAGATCCAGACGTCTGCTAAGCGGTCTTCAAAAATATTGGCTACTTTACTGTCTGTCACCCTTCTGCATGCCATAATATCTCCGTTTGAAGATATGGTAATATGACAGTTTCCACAGTTACAGCCGCCATAGATCATTCCTGCCTCTGTGCTCTCAGGAAGCTTAAACTGTCCCGTTTCATATTCATACA
>Ga0129317_1000167_pt1 | contig 85432 bp, 69 predicted proteins | sample Cm1ome_FD_94430 | JGI IMG/M metagenome (GOLD analysis project Ga0129317, IMG submission 94430) | Eastern black-and-white colobus group fecal microbial communities from Wisconsin, USA - Cm1105 metagenome | ecosystem: Host-associated > Mammals > Digestive system > Large intestine > Fecal | place...
CTGCTGCTGATTCTGCTGCTGCTTTTCCCTGAGCATGCGGTTGATCAGTTCATATCCGCTCCTGCCCTCCAGCTTCGCCTCGGAAAGCTTCAGCACACGCTTATCTGTCCGCTTACGTTCTCCCTGACATTCCTCTTCCAGATAGCACTCCAGCTCATCACCGTAAAACAGTGTAAACTCACGGACAAAGATCCCTTCAAAGCAATTTTTCATCGTCTCTTTCCGATATGGCAGTTCGCTTCCCGCCGGACGGAAAAAGATCGTGACTGTATGTGAGGGATCACACACATATTCTGCAAATACATGCCCTTCCAGCTGGTATGGCCGCATCAGCTCCTGATCAAAGCGCAGCCAGAATGCGAAGCGCAGTCCCTTTGCACTGAATTCCTCCAGCATCCTTTCTGCAAAGGCGCGCTGCTTTTCGGTAAGCGTCACCTGAGAAGAATAGTGCTGAAGCAGTGCAAGACGGCATACCTCCTCCTGCTCTGACAGCCTGTTGTGTTCCGTCAGATAGCTATAGTCTTTTTCCAGATACCGGAAAACGCTCTCTGCTGTTGCCATTCCTTTTACAAAATATTCGTATGCCTTCAGATTCAGATACGCACAGCAGATTCTTCTTCTGCCCATTTTTTTTGCATAAGACTCAAAGATCGGCTCAGACCCCTGTGTACCGCTTCCGGTAAAAAGAATCATCATCATGATCTTTTCCTCAAGCAGCATCGTATCCAGTTCAAAGCTTCCTGCGGCCTCCCACAAACGCTTCATTTCAGCGACAGAACCTTCGTAATAAAGCAGCAGATAGCGCAGCAGCTTATCATCATATTTTCCGCTCTCAAAGCAGAAATGACAAAGATACAGCAGCATTGTATTTTCCGCAAATTCAAGCTCCAGGACCATACGGCTGCAGATCCGAACCAGCTGAAGCAGCTCAATCCCTTCAAAGCCGTAAATATCAAGCAGAGAAAATGCGTCTTTGCACATCCCCTCCTCTGCCAGCAGAGTAATAAGCGCCGCTTTATCGACCTTTATGTAATCCAGATAATCAATTTTCTCCAGAAATCCCTGCAGGGACTCTTCTCTTAAATGCTCTGTATAATAGTGCAGCACTGCCAGGCGCAGCCGGTTACGGAAATCCTCTGAAAATTCCTGCATAGAACAGCCCTGTACCAGAAACGGCAGCGTCCTTTTATTGATCAGCCCTGCTTCCAGACTGATTGCACATACGAACAGAATCATTCCCGCATGCTCGGAGGTCACACACCACTCCAGCATTTCCTTATTTTCAAACAGCTTTTTTTTGCTGCAGAAAATCTCTGCCGGATAACGCACGCCATCCGTATCCTCTACAATCACGATGCTGTCCGGATCGTATATCGCAATCTCGCACACTCCCTCCTTAAACACGGCAGAATATTCCTCTGCAAGGCGTGATGAGTGTACGGTCAGACTGCGCAGCTTCGGTGAATTTTCGGTAAACTGATACGTAAACAGCAGTCTGGCCAGCTGCTCTTTCATATTGCGCGTCATATTTTCTTTCCGGATAAAGGTCCTGTAAAGCACTGCCAGATCCTCTGTCATCCGTCCCATTTCCAGCTGATCCACTGCAAATTTCTCCATTGCGGCACGGAAGGTGCGGTATACCTGTGGATCTGTGTCCTTTTTTTCTGTGATCCGTCGGTAAATTTCCGCCCTTCTCCGATAATCAAGCGTTGTATCATAGGCAAAATACATCCGGATGATCTGCGGCATTTTCTCCGGATCAGGCTCCGGCATCGATTCCATATAATATTCGTATAATCCGGTCAGACGAAGCTGCTGCTCTACCCCTTTTTCATACCAGGCAAACGCTCTTTCGTCCCTGCGTTCCCCCTTCATCAGCTGCAGGCAGATCGCTCTTGTCAGCTCCGGGGACGGTTCCTTTTCAAATGCAGCCTCTAAAATCTCGAACAGCTGCAAAGAATACTTTCCATAATGAGAAGCAAGCACCGCAAGATGACGAACCAGCTCCACGGTCAGCACATCCTCTTTGGCTGCAAAACGCAGTACCTGCAGTTCAAATAAACTGATATGACGCATCAGAAACGGATTTTCCACCAGCACCTGATATGCTTCATAGTACAAAATCCGGCTGCGGCAGCCGTAACGAAACTGCTCTGCGGCAGCTTCATATCTGGCAGCACCATCCCGCAGCAGATTTTCCTGCAGGTAAAAAAGAATCCACTGCAGCTTCCAGTTTGTCTTATCCCGATAGAAAAGTGTCTGTATTTCCTCCTCTACCTGGTCGACATAGGACGCTTCCTGATAAAAAAACGTTGTCAGATAACGGTAAAATCCGTAACAGTCCGATGTTCGGAAGCGTTGTTTCGATGACTCCTGCGCCTCAAGCAGCTTAAGCGCCCGCTGATGCTTGCCTGATGCAAAATAAAGCTGGATCAGAAACAGATCCGCATATTGATCGGTTCCCCCCGCTCTGTGATAACTGCCGATCACCCGGATGGACTGTTCCGTCCATTCCTCCAGGTCGATCTTTTTTAAGCGGAACCGAATATACAGCCCTTCCAGTTTCTTTCGCAGGTTTTCCTGTGCCCGCCTCTGTGCCAGCTTCTGTCCCAGAACTCCCTTTGAAGCACATACACAGACAGACAGCCTCTGATACGGCGTTTCAAACAAAACTCTTGCATAATTTTTCCCGGCATGCATTTTTTGGGGATCAATTACAAGCTTCAGATCAAAGGTGCTTCCGATAAATTCATCCGTCGTAAGCATTTTTTTCTCCGGTCTTACAAAGGATGCATCCGATTCAACCGTAATTTTCTGAAAGCCCCATCCATTTCGAACCAGCTGCAGCGGCTCAGCTAAGGACTCTGAAATGTCTGTCACCTCTATCTCTGTACGATCCAAAGACAGCTGCACCGGTTCTTTCCAGCCAAATCGGCAGAAAAATTCCTCCAGCGTCTGATAGCTGAACCCATTCATGCCAAGCGCCTCATACCAGGCGTATTTTTCCGGCTCCTTTTTGAGCAGCTCTCCAAACTCCGGACGCAGAAAACAGCGGTATGCCCGCTGAAAATCTTCCTTTGCAAGAGCTGCCAGCGCCTGCCCTGCCGTATCGGCCTTTGGCAGCTTGGCATCTGTTTTCTCCTGCTGCACCTCTGCTTTTTCTTCCGGCAGTATCAATGTATACGGCAAACGGTATTCTCCGATGTCACTGCAGATTGTAAAAAAGCCCTGCTCACTCGTCCCCTCCGGAAATCCGTTGCCGTCTGCCTGGTAATGGATTTCCGCACGGACTCCCTGAAATTCGATCGGCTCACACCTCATTCTCGGATTTGACGAATAAATAAATCCCCTGATCTTTCTGCCGTCGCGTCCTGCAAGTGCAAACGTTCCCCTTACTGCTTTTCCAGGAACAACCTTTATTTCAAGCTCGTCCGGCGCTATCAGAAGCTCCGGTGTCTCATATTCAAATTTTCCGTTCAATAACTGTTCGATTCTTTTTTTCAATCCGACCACCTGATTAGTTTAAAAATTTCTTTAATTCATCCATGAAGGTATTTACATCCTTGAATTCACGATATACGGATGCGAAACGGACATATGCCACCGCATCAAGCTCTTTGAGCTTTTCCATCACGATTTCACCGATCACCTTGCTCTCCAGTTCCTTTTCTTCCCGGTTAAAAATTTCCCGTTCCACCGCATCGAGCATTTCTTTGATCTTCTGGATCGGCGTCGGGCGCTTATAGCATGCACGCATCACTCCGTCCTCGATCTTTCTTCTGTCATACTGCTCTCTTGTCTGATCCTTTTTAATCACTACCAGTGGAATTGTCTCTACTTTTTCATATGTAGTAAATCGTCTGCCACACGCATCACACAGTCTGCGCCTGCGAATGGAACTGTTGTCATCAGCCGGTCTGGAATCCACCACTCTTGTATCATCCTGATTACAAAACGGACATTTCATCGGTTTTCCTCCTCATCCTGTCAGGTAAAGCGGACACTCCCTCATTCCATCCGCTGTGTGCTGATTTTCTTCTATCACTGAGTATAACCAAAACATGAAACACTGTCAATCAGGAAAAGCACCTCGCATATATTATAGAAAAGAGGCTGTGGAGCACTGTATGGGAGAAAAAGATTGCCATCGGCCGGGCCGTCCCACGAACCCGAATCCGCATCCGATCAGGCTTTGCTCACTTCGGCAAAAAGAAGTGATCAATATACGCACCTGCCGCTCCATGGGCTGTATCAGTGATCTCGAAATCGACTGCTGCACCGGATGTATCCTTTCGCTCATCGTTCCGGGACCCGGAAAATTATGCTGGTTTCTCGGGCGGGATTTTGAATTTTTTATTCCATGGCGGTGCGTGGTCCAGATCGGCGCGGATATCATTCTTGTCGATATCGATGAAGAAAAATGCAAAAAAAAGTGTGGATGAACCAATGGTCACCCACATTTTTTTCAGGCACGCAGATAGTTGCGCATACTTTTTAACGCATTCTTTTCCAGACGACTCACCTGCGCCTGCGAAATCCCGATCTCACTTGCCACCTCCATCTGCGTTTTTCCTTCATAAAACCGCAGCTCAATAATATGACGTTCTCTTTCATCAAGCCGTTTCATCGCCTCTCCAAGTGAAATCGATTCCACCCAGTTTTCTTCTTTGTTTTTCCGGTCACTGATCTGATCCATTACGTACAGGGTATCTCCTCCTTCTGTATAAACCGGATCATACAGACTTACCGGGCTTTGGATCGCGTCCATCGCATACGTAATCTCTTCCTTTGAAATACCGATCTCGCCTGCTATTTCTTCAATCGTCGGCTCCTTCAAATGGAGCTTTGTATAATTTTCCTTTGCATAAATCGCTTTGTATGCCGTATCCCTCAGGGACCGGCTGACACGAATGGAATTATTATCCCTTAAGTACCTGCGAATTTCCCCGATAATCATCGGCACCGCATACGTCGAAAATTTCACCTGCAGCCCGGTATCAAAATTATCGATTGCCTTCATCAGCCCGATACAACCGATCTGAAACAGGTCATCCGCATTCTCACTGCTTCCTGAAAAACGTTTGATCACGCTGAGCACAAGCCTTAAATTTCCTTTTATATACAGTTCTCTTGCCTTTTCATCTCCTGCCTGGATCCGCTCAAACAGGAAGTCCTTCTCCTCTGCCGTCAGAACCGGAAGCTTTGAAGTATTGACTCCGCATATTTCCACTTTATTAAGCGCCATGTGAATCATCCTCCTGATATTTTCATCGGAGCCAAAGCAGCCATTTTCTGTCCGCTTTGGTCTTGCCTATAGCAATCCTCGTAAATAATGCATTTAAGACAGTTCAGCAAAGTGCGAAAGACAAGGAAGATATCTGCAGGCGTGCAGACGCACGGCAAAGATATCTGACGCAGGATTTCACACTCTGATGGGCTGGATTAAGATGCATTATTTTAGGGGATTGCTATAAATTAAATGATTCACATTTTCATTCCCGCCTATACACCTTGCGGAAAAATTTCAGAAACTTTTCCTCCTTGACAGCTTCCTAACTTCTAGGAATCTTTTTGTGCTTACTTTTATGAGAAGTTTTTTGTCAGCGGCACATCTCTTACAGAAAGCTTTTTTACACGCTTCTGGAATTTCTTCATATCCTTATACGCGGGCTTCTATCTCCCTGCGCAGCCTCCTTATGATCCGCTTTTCAAGCCGTGAAATATACGACTGAGAAATACCGAGAAGATCCGCTACCTCTTTCTGTGTTTTTTCCTCTCCGTTCTTTGTATTGATTCCAAAACGCAGCTGCACGATCCTCTGCTCCCGTCCGGAAAGCTTTTTAATCGCCCCCTGCAGCACCTGATATTCTGCCTCCGTCTCCATATCACGGTAAATCACGTCCTCATCCGTTCCGAGAATATCAGAGAGAAGCAGCTCATTCCCGTCCCAGTCCACATTGAGCGGCTCATCAATTGAAACCTCCAGCTTCGTTTTGCTGCTGCGGCGCAGATACATCAGAATCTCGTTTTCGATACAGCGTGATGCGTACGTAGCAAGCTTAATCTTTTTTTCCGGATTAAAGGTATTGATCGCTTTGATCAATCCGATCGTCCCGATCGAGATCAGATCCTCCACCCCAACTCCCGTATTATCAAATTTTTTCGCTATGTATACTACCAGCCGAAGATTCCGCTCAATCAGCATGCTTCGCGCCTTTGCTTCTCCTTCCCTTCCAAGCATTGCAAGCAGTTCCTGCTCCTGCTCTGAAGTCAGCGGTGGAGGAAGCACCTCTGTTCCGCCGATATAGTGCACTTCATTTGTCCGATGAAACAGCACATCCCCAAATCCTGCAGCCATCTTCAACTGAAAATACTGTGGCATCGCAACCTTTACTATCATATACCGCCCCTCCTGTCTGTGCAGCTTTCACTGTATCCCCTGCCTGGTATGCTGCGGATGCAGAAGGATCTGATACGTTTCGTCCCCACTCAGCCCATTCCCGCTGATCGCAAGGATCGGATTCTTAATGCGAAAGACCCCTTCCTGAGTCTTAATCTGCATTTCATCTGCCCGAAACGCACGCATCCACCCCTGTTTCCGCCCGATCGAACGATACGGGATCAGGTAAAACCCTCTGCGTTCTTCCCAGCCATCCGTCAGAAGCTTTTCGGCTGATTTCTGTTCAAGAATACTCACCGGACTTCTGCCAAGCGGTTCCCGCAAACTGTTTCCCGTATCTACGATTCCTTTTACCGTCAGGAGTCTTTTCTCCCATATGACCGTTACTTCTGCCTCCCGTTCTCTTTGAAGCCTGCGCGTCTGTCCCCTTTTCCATATCTTCCACAGAAAAAATCCGGCGCCGCAGCTTCCGGCCGCAACCGGTATACCGGTCATCTCCACGGCCGCCTCCAGCGTACCCCCAAAGCAAACGGTCACAAACAGCAGCCCTGCCAGGCTTCCCGGAATATCCTTCCACTTTCTTCCTGAAATCGTAAGACTTCCGGTCATCAGAGAACAAAAAGCTCCTATCCAGAAACTGCCTGCACAAAGAAAACCCGTCATCATCCCCGCCCCGATCACGCTTCCTGCTCCCAATCGAAGAAAGGACCGGTCTCTTCCGACTGCTTTTGATGTCAGCAGCAGCAAAAGCCCCTGCGTAATAACCTGTTCCAGAAAAAACTGATCTATGTAGAATTCATAATACAAAAAACACCCCCCGCAGCTGCAGCATGGCATCAGTATACTCTGCGGGTGGTGTTTATTTTGTCAAAAACGGGAAACAACTCCGTTTTTTTCATCTTCAAATTGCGACATCTTTCGGAAAATCAGTAAAGCAGATTGCAAATATCTGCCCGAATCCTATGGACCGCTACTTCTTTATTTCAGCAGATCCAAACGGACCAGTTTGACTCCATGAACCGGAATGACTGCCGTCAGTGCCTGATCCTGTGCGCCTTCCTTTTTCTGGCTCCACAGATCTGTCACTGCATACGTACCTTCCAGACCAAGCTTCGAAAAGCTGACGGAAAAGGTATCCGGCCAGCCGACAATATTGAACATTGCCACATACCTTTCGCCGTTCTCCCCTTCTGACTGCCATACAATCAGATCGCCGGTACGCAGCACCTGATGTGCCCCATGACTGTGCTTTGTCAGCCCAAGCACCGCATCATTCGTCAGAAGACTCATTGTCCATTCATCCATATCCGTCAATTCACAGCCCAGCATCAGCGGTGAACGAAACAGACACCACAGTGAAAACAGCGTCCGCTGTTCTTCCTTCGTCAGTCTTGTCTGGCGTTCACTCAGTCCGTGCTCACAGCCGCGCACAGAAAGGCGGCCGACAGGAATCATATCACAGTCTGGGTAACAGCCTTCTGATACATACGGGCTCCATGTATCACAACGCGTAAACATTTCCATAATATTGCTCCAGGAATCCCAGAGGTCATTTGTGATTCGCCACATATTTGCATTTTCACGCAAATGCTGCGCTTTCTCCACCATCGCCGGTCCCGGAGAAAGGCTCAGGACAATTGCCCGTCCGCTGCGGTCGATCGCATTTCGGAGCAGTTCGATCTCATCTCCTCCATAAGAAATCATCGACTCATCACCCGGCTGTACGTATTTCACACAGATATCATCCACTTTAATAAAGTCCACACCCCACGATGCATACAGTTCAATAATTGAATCATAATAGGCCTGTGCACCCGGTCTTGCAGCATCGACACCATACATATCTGTATTCCAGCAGCATATGGAGGAAGGATGTGCCACCTGTCGTGCTGTATAGTCTGTTCCCTTCACCGGTGTATTCTGAAAAACTGCCTGTCGCGGAATCCCACGCATAATATGAATCCCGAATTTCAGGCCTTTGCTGTGAATGTAATCCGCAATCGGTCCGAATCCCTTTCCATCTGCCGCAGACGGGAAACGGTTGACAGCCGGAACCAGTCGGCCGTATTCGTCCATGCAAAGATCCGCAAACTGATGGTAATGGCTGCTGTCAGCCGTCGGCTCATACCACTGAATATCGCAGACAATATATTCCCAGCCATGTTCCTTCAAATGCTCTGCCACAAAATCAGCATTCTGGATCAGCTCTTTTTCCGTTACCGATGCTCCATAGCAATCCCAGCTGTTCCATCCCATCGGCGGATACGGCGCAAATGCGTTTTTATTTGTTTTCATCTGAACTCTCCTTTTTCATGTAAGTATCCTTGTTTTACTTTCAGGACTTATTATAACCGCTTTCAAAATAATTTGCGGAACATATTATCCCGGCAGATCAAAAAAGAAAGAAATCGTCGCATTTATTTTTTCCTGTGCTTTTCTTTTTTTATGGATTCCGTTATAATAATAGGATGCCAGAGATAAGCGCTTGAAGCTACGGTGTGCTTACGTAGGAATGGTTTTATGGGTTTATGGCTTTATGGCTTTATGGCTTTATGGTTTTATGACTTAATGACCCACCCCGTATGAGCATATACGTATTCGAGGCTTCTGAGGCGTACGCGATACGTGCGTTGATAACAGCATTATGATGAAAGCATTCTAAAGAAAGAGAGGATCTCTTATGGCTCAGCCAGACTCCGATTTTAAAAATCGTTACGTTTTTATTACTGCCTACTACGCCCTTTCCCTTCAGGAATATCATATGGATCTGCATGCGCATTCAAGTGCCGAGATTATGTATGTAACCGGCGGAAGCTGTCTCGTATCCGGAAGTGATTTTTCTGCTGCACTGTCGGCAAACGAATTTATTTTTCTGCCGTCCGGAGTACTTCACCGCCTTACGGTCACGCCGGAGCATCCCTGCACAATTCTCAATCTTGAATTTCGAATCCAGTCAGAAAAAACTTTTCTTCCTCTGCACGAACTTCTCACCAACTGTCCGGCACTGCTTCCATGGCCTACACGTTGCTCCTGCGCAGCCGCCCAGGAACAGCGGGCACTTGGATATGCCATGAAAGACCTTATCTCACAGCTGCAGCGCAAAGAAGATTCACCTTATCTGCTCCGGCTGCTTTTTTACCGTGTCATGCTGGAGCTGCTCTACTGCATGACCCATGACCGAAAAATGGCCGGTACACTTTACATCCAGAAAGCCTGTTCTTATATTGAGCAGAATCTTTCCCAAGAACTGAGCATTCCTGCGATCGCTTCTTATACCGGTGTCAACAAATCATATCTTCAGCTGCTTTTTTCACGGCTGCTCGGTTGTTCCATCGGAAACTATATTACTCAAAAACGACTGGAGCTTGCGACCTTTCTGCTCACAAACAGTTCACTCTCCGTTACTGACATTGCATTTTCCTCCGGCTACAACAGCCGACAGCACTTTACACATGCATTTGAAAAAGCCTTCCATCTAAGCCCTTCTGCCTACCGCAGGCTCCACTGTCGCTCCCTTCTTCCTGACACAGAAGAATCACAGTGTCTCTTTAATGAAAATGGAGAAGAACTCCGGCGGTCGATGTACTGAAAAAAAGATTCCGTTTCCACATGCTGTATCACTACAGTTCCGGAAAACGGAATCTTTTTTGAAATTCTGTCTTTCTGAAAATTCTCTGTTGTATTTTATCGGCTTACAGCGCTTTGAAGATTTGCTTTGCGCAGTGCCGGCCGAAGTGCCAGATATACAGCAGTCGCAACAATTACGGAGGTTACCGCATTGATGGAAGTCGCCGTAATATTCCAGGCAAGCGTTACATCTGCTGCTGCCTTTCCAAGAATGACTCTTTTGTAAACATACCCAAACAGCGGATCAAAGATTACATTGAAGCCAAGTCCGCAGATGGATGCGATCACGGTCCATCTTGCCACTTTTCCTGTATCATTCGTTTCATTGATCTTTCCGATTTTGTGTGCTACCAGTCCTGTGATCAGACCGATGCAGAATTTCAGGATAAATGTCTTCGGTGCATATACCACATAAACCGGATCCAGCAGATCACCGATCGTCATACCAACTGCGCCGCCAATGCCGCCCCAGACACCGCCGAGAACCAATGCGCCCAATACGCAGACTGCATTACCAAGATGAATGGAGGTAGCATCGCCTCCCGGAAGCGGAATTTTGATCTGCAGGAATGTAAATACAACGTACGACAATGCCGCAAACATACCTGTCATGACTACCTTTTGCATATTTCTCTTTTCCATAATCTTACTCCTCCTCTGAAATTTATGGATTGAGTATACTCTCCCCTTCCACTTTTTGATAGTATCAGTTTGGTATTATTTCAAAGGTTCAGATGAATCAGGTCAGGCAGGTCAGATATTGCCATTTGTAAAGCGGACATTCGCAGTCGCTTCGCGACCTGTGCGTTCAAACAAAACGGTGCATTTACCGCATGAAACCACAGAAAAAAGCAGCATTCTGACCTTACTATGCCAGAATGCTGCCTGATTATTTTCTTTTTCGCTTTTTCTCTTTCGCTTTTTCTTTTTAGCTTCTTCTTAAGAAATCCGGAATCTGGATATCCTTCTCCTGCACCTTGCTCGACGGTGTCCGCGTTGTGTTGAGCTGCGGCGCCACACGCTGTGTGGTCGGTGTGGAAACGCTGCTGCGTGACGGTATACTCTGAAAGGTAGAGGATCCTGCCGGCTTCTCCTTTCTGATAAAGCTGTACTCCTGTGTGGAAGCACCTCTTCTTGGCTTCTCCTGCTTTGCATTTACATCCTCAAGTCCGGTCGCAATTACAGTGATACTTGCCTCATCTGCATATGTATCATCATACATCGCACCAAAGATGATGTTCGCATTGTCACCGGCCATCTCCTGTACATAGCTTGCAGCATCATTTGCATCCATAAGAGAAATATCTCCGGAAATATTAATGATGACATGAGATGCACCCTCGATCGTTGTCTCAAGCAGCGGGCTGGCAACGGCCTGCTTTACTGCCTCCAGTGCCTTGTCATCTCCCTTGGCCTGTCCGATACCGATATGTGCAATGCCCTTATCTTTCATGACAGTCTGTACATCCGCAAAGTCAAGGTTGATCAGTGCCGGCAGATTGATCAGGTCGGTAATACCCTGAACGGCCTGCTGCAGTACCTCGTCTGCCTTTTTCAGTGCCTCCGGCATTGTCGTACGACGGTCTACAATCTCAAGCAGCTTATCATTCGGAATCACAATCAGTGTATCTACATTCTCTTTCAGACGTTCAATTCCCGCAAGTGCGTTGTTCATACGGGTACGAGCCTCAAACCGGAACGGCTTGGTCACAACTCCAACCGTCAGAATACCCATTTCTTTTGCAATGCCTGCCACAACAGGAGCGCCGCCGGTACCGGTACCGCCGCCCATACCACAGGTAACAAAAACCATGTCTGCACCCTGGATCGCCTGACGGATCTCCTCAGCACTCTCCTCGGCTGCCTGCTGTCCAACCTCAGGCTTCGCTCCCGCGCCGAGTCCCTTTGTTACCTTTTCGCCAATCTGGATCGTGGTCGGCGCCTTGCACATCAGAAGTGCCTGTTTATCCGTATTGACTCCGATAAACTCCACTCCTGCAATTGTATCTTCAACCATTCGATTTACAGCATTATTTCCGGCTCCGCCAACTCCGATCACAATAATCTTTGCAGCGGATTCCGTCTCATTTGACATAATCTCTAACACTGTGTTTCCTCCTTTTTGTAGCAGGTATCTCTCCCGTCTGCCTCAGACGTCAGGCCTGCACTGTTTTCTTTTTATCCAGTTCCTTTTATAATCAGACGGCCTGCCGGCTCTGTCTCACCTCTGTCTGGAGCAGAATCTACGGCATAATCGCATACTTCCCCCACTATTTACCGTACTAACTCTTATAATATAGTTATTCTTAAAATTAATCAAGTCCCATTTTCAAAAATTATCGCAAAAATTTCAGCTGCAATCCCTTAATTTGACAGTTCTCCGGTCTTTCCGTCAAACACGTTCATGTAAGCATCCACTACATCTCCGTTTTCGTTCACACTGCAACCGGATACCGGATTTCCGTTTGAATCCACAACCGTTCCATTCTCCACATGCACGTTATAAACAAGGGTTCCCGAAGAATCGAATACCATCGCAATCACCACAGAGGAGCTGCTGTTATCTTCCTGCGAATCATCATCCGTCAGGCTGTCGTCCGTGCCGGCTGCACCATCCGTATTGTTGCCATCTTCACCGCCATCATCCAAAACATCTGAAGCACCGTCTGCGGCATCGGTCTCCTCCGTCAACAGTTCACTTTCTGTTTCCGTCTCATCAGATGGGGTAAACGTCGTCAGGTCACTCTTCCCGGTAAAGCTCTCCAGATGAAGGGTTCCGTGCTCATCGCCCATTTTATTCAGGATCGCACTTAAGTTCGCAATTTTTTCCTCCAGATATTCATCCTGTCCAAGAAGTGCTTCTACTCCTCCGATGCTTACCGTAATATCTCCGTTATCAGCAAACTGAATCTCCTTTGCCTTCAATTCCTGGTATTTCAAAAGCTGTGTAATACTTAGAATTGTACGAAGCTGTGCACTGCTCTGAATCGGAAGCTTCTGATACAAAACAGGATCTTCCACATCCACTCCTGTAATAACCGGATACTCGGAAGACTTTTTGTCTGAAAGCTCCAGCACGATTCCTGATTCATCAAAATACACATAATCGCCTTTGTCCAGATAAGCGACCGGCTCTTTTTCCACTACCTGCACCTCAATCTCCATCGGTGACTTCATGGATACCTTCAAAGATTTGAGAAACGGCAGTGTATCCGGAACTCCTCCGCTGTGATATTTCCACTGAAGATACAGCGTATTTTTGTGCAGGACATTGTTGATCAGTCCTTCCCTGACCTCGTCTTCCGTGTGGCGTGTAGTTCCATATACGGTAACTGTTTTTGCCTGAAACAAGAAGATGGCTGCCAGCACTGCCAGAAGCAATAACAGCAGCACAATCCCCCTGATCAGACGCTTTTTCCTTCGTGTTCTTCTATTCATCTACTCTCTCCGTTTCTCATCTTCCATATTTTCTGCAGACCGGATATCAGGTCTGCGTTCCTTCTCCTGCTCCACCCATGCCTGTGCTCCAAGCAGCCTGAAATCCCGCGCAATATCTTCATAACCGCGTTCCACATATTCCAGTCCCGTCATCGTGGTAATTCCGCTTGCCTGCAGCGCTGCAATCGCAAGTGCTGCTCCGCCCCGCAGATCCGAAGCCTTCACCCGGCTTCCATGCAGTCTGTCGCAGCCGGTTATTCCGGCACAGTTTCCGTTTACTGTAATCTGTGCCCCCATCCGTATAAGCTCCTCTGCCGTTTTGAAACGATTTTCAAACAGATTTTCCTTCAATACGCTGCTGCCATCCGCTCCTGCAAGCACTGCCATCAGCGGCGACTGCAGATCTGTCGGAAAACCAGGATACGGCGCAGTTTCAACGAAACCAGCCGCACATGCACGCCGCTGCATGATAAATGTCAGGCTCTGATCTTTCGTCTGTATTTCGCCGCCCATTTTCTTAAGCAGGAGCAAAAGCGCATCCAATCCATTGGGAAAATTCAGGATGGTTATCGCTCCACGGGACGCGGCAGTTGCCAGAAGATACGTTCCTGTCACAATACGATCCGCCTGCATCCGATAACAAATCGGCTTTAGTACCGCTCCGCCTCTGATCCGGATCGTATCTGCCTCTCTTTTAATATCTGCTCCGCGCAGGCTCAAAAATTCACACAGCTGATCAACCTCCGGTTCTCTCGCTGCATGCTCCACAATCGTTTCGCCAGGCAGTGTTACCGCTGCCAGAATAATATTTTCTGTCGCGCCAACGCTTGGAAAACGCAGCTGGATTGCTGCTCCGTGCATTCGTTTTCCGTCTGCCCGCAAAACCCCGGCATTCTTTTCCCCTTGCTCCCGGCCCGGCTGCCTGTATTCTTCAATTATGGCTCCCAGCTCTCTTAATGCTTCCAAATGAAGATCAATCGGCCTTTCTCCGATTGCACATCCTCCCGGCCAGGGCAGCACAGCTTTTTTTATTTTACCAAGAAGTGCGCCTAAAAACAAGACAGAAGAACGAATTCTTGACGCCTGCTCTTTTTCGATCACAAAGCCGTCTGCCAAAGAGGCATCTACACATACGAATTCTTCCTTTCTACATATGATGCAGCCCAATTTTTCCATAATCTGCAGCGTATCTTTTACATCTCCGATCACCGGACAGTTTTCAATCACAACAGGGCCTTCGCCAAGCAGCGAAGCAGCCAGAATCGGCAGCACAGCATTTTTAGAGCCCTGAATATGGATTTTTCCAGAAAGTGGTTTACCTCCCTTAATTTTCAGACTTTTCAAGCTCAGCCCCCGGATTTTATGTTTTTCGGCTATCTCACCTCAAAACTTTACCCTATAGGATATTCTATGCACACCATCGCCTCCTGTTGCCGGAATTTTCTATACTTTTTCACCAAAACGGCTTACAGAAAGTGCCATTCCAAGTTCTGCCAGCAAAAAGACCACCGATGTTCCCCCATAGCTGACAAAGGGAAGCGTAATCCCAGTATTCGGAATCGTATTTGTCACGACTGCAATATTGAGCACTGCCTGAATCGCGATATGCCCCAGTATTCCGGATGCAATCAACGCGCCAAACAAATCTTCCGCATGAGTTGCGATCACCATAAGACGCCACAAAAGTAATACAAACATTCCCATCACAAGCCACGCGCCGATCAGTCCCTGCTCCTCACAGATCACAGAAAAAATCATATCATTCTGTGCTTCCGGAACAAACCCCAACTTTTGCAGACCATTTCCAAGCCCCCGCCCGAACAGTCCTCCCGAACCGATCGCATAAAGTCCCTGCATCGTCTGATATCCTTTTTCATAAGCCTCCGGATGCCTCCAGATTGCAAGCCGTTCCAGGCGGTATGATTCCATACTCAGAAAAATTCCAAGAAATCCGCTTCCGGAAAGTATGATCCAGATAAATGGCAGATATCTTCGATTCGATACAAAAATCATAAGTACTGCAATTCCAAGAATGATCACAGCGGTACTCAGGTTATTCGTTCCTACAAGCCCGACAATTGGAAGCACCAGAAGAATCACCACAGCTCCGGACCATTTGCTTTTCCTTTTCTGAAGGCGGCACACAAACGTTGCCAGTAAAAGAATCACGGCAGGCTTTGCAAATTCGGACGGCTGAAACGAAAGTGGTCCGATTGAAAGCCATCTTTTTGAACCATTATACGTATCTCCGAACAGAAGTACCGCACCGGAAAGCAGCAGTGATAAAAGATAACCCGGAACAGCCAGCTCTTGGAGGCAGTGGTAATCAATCCGGCTTACTGCATACAGGATAAGTATTCCAAGCATCATCGCCCAAAATTGTTTTTTAAAATAATAGGCAGTGTCGCCACGAAAACGAACCTGCCCATTATATGCGCTCGCACTGTAAAGAACCACAAGACCAAATCCTGCCAGAAGCAAAATTAAAATGAGGAGAATCCCATCCATCCTACCGGTTCTCTGCTGCAAAAGCAATCACTTCCATTTATAAATTGTTTACCAGTTCTTTGAACATTCGTCCGCGCACCTCATAGTTCGGGAACATTCCCCAGCTTGCGCAGGCAGGAGACAGGAGCACGGCATCACCGCTCTGTGCATGATCTGCGCAAAACCGCACTGCCTCCTCAAGGCTCTCTGCAAACACGATGTTGTGAAAGCCAAGACTTCTTGCTGTCATGGCAATTTTTTCTTTTGTCTGTCCGATCAGTACCAGATACTTCACTTTCCCGTCAAATTCCTGAATCCATTCTTCATAGGAGGAACCCTTATCGTATCCTCCGCCGATCAGCAGCGTCGGCCGATCCATTGCCTGAATACCTTTGATTGCAGCATCCGGATTCGTACCCTTGGAATCGTTGTAATAAACTACCCCGTTTTTCTCTGTAACATACTCTATGCGGTGCTCCACTGCCTTAAATGACTTTACTACCTTGCGGATCACATCAACCGGCACACCATACGCCAATGCCATCGCAGACGCTGCCATCACATTTTCATGATTATGACGTCCCGGAAGGTTCAGCTCATCCGTCCTGCAAAGCTCTGTCACTTCTGCCCCGTCGCTAAAGCAGATACTCTTTCCATCCAGATACATTCCTTTTTCCAGTTTATGCAGGCTGCTGAAATAAATAACCTTCGTCTTTAAAGTTTCACCAAACTTTCGAAGAAGCTCATCCTCATAATTCAGCACACACGTATCTTCCATCGTCTGATTTTTCGTGATCAGTTCCTTGACGCGGATATACTCCTCCATCGTATGATGGCGGTTCAGATGATCCGGTGTGATATTTAAGATCGCACTTACCTTCGGTGCAAATTTTTCGATCGTTTCCAGCTGAAAGCTGCTGATCTCTGCAACCGTCACCGCCTGCTCCGTCATCTCAGGCGCCGCCTCTGTGTAAGGATTCCCGATATTGCCGACTATGTATACTTCCTTTTTCCATGCCTGCATGATCGCACCAAGCAGACTTGTCGTCGTCGTTTTTCCATTTGTACCGGTCACTGCAAGTACATCGCCGTTTCCGCATTCATAGGCAAGTTCCACTTCGCCCCAGATACGGATGTTTTTTTCTTTCATCTGAAGGACTTCCGGAAGATCACACGGTACTCCCGGACTCATCACAACCAGATCAAGCGAATTCATAACTGACTCTGGAAGCACGCCAAGCACAATCTCAAGCTTTGCATCTGCAGAAAACTGATTTTTCAGCTCTTCCACATCTATTTCTTCATTTCCGTCATACAGGACGACACAGGCTCCTTTTCGAAGAAGGAGCTTTGCCGCTCCGATTCCACTTTTTCCTGTTCCGAACACCAGAACCTTCTTACCGTCAAATTCCATAAAAACTCCTCTTTTCTATGATGTAATTCCCACATTTCAGCCGATGCCGACAAGGGCGATCACGCAAAGAAATGCTGTCACAACTGTAAATACCGTTACCACTCGCGTTTCTGACCATCCGCAGAGTTCAAAATGATGATGGATGGGCGCCATCTTAAAGAAACGCTTTCCTCCTGTCTTTTTGAAATAGGTCACCTGGATCATGACAGACAGAATCTCCACCCAGTAGATAAGACCGATAATCAGGATAAATACAGGCATCTTCATTGCATATGCCGCACCGGCCACAAAACCGCCAAGTGCAAGCGAACCTGTATCTCCCATAAATACCTTGGCCGGATACACGTTAAACAGAAGAAAGCCGAGCAGCGCACCCGTTACGGCGGCAGTCAGCGGCTCAATTCCGCTTTTCAGCGTGATGGAGGCTACTGTGAAAAATACAGCAACCATCGTTGTAACTCCCGTCGCAAGCCCGTCCAGTCCATCTGTAAAGTTTACACCGTTTACCGTTCCGATGATTGCCGGAAACGCAATGACTGCAGATGCAATTTTAACTGCCTGGCCGCTTAAAATCTTTCCGCCCGAAAACGGAATCAGAATTTCAAGACACGATGGATCTACGATCCACAGATACGCAACAAATACCGCCGTCACAATGATCTGTCCCAGCATTTTCTGCTTCGGATAAAGTCCGTCTGAACGCCGCAGCACCACCTTCAGATAATCATCAAGAAAACCAATAATGCCAAATCCAAGGATTAAAAACAGTACCGGAACAATCTTCGGATATCTTCCAATGAAAAATAATGATGTTACCGTCAGGCTGATCAGAATGATCAGGCCCCCCATAGTCGGCGTTCCGGCTTTTTTCAGATGTGATTTTACTCCTTCCTCGCGTTCTGTCTGCCCAACCTTCAGCTTCTGCAAAAACGGAATAACAAACGGACTGAGTGCCACGCTGATTGCAAATGCCAGAAACAGCGGGATCAACACGCTCTTATCAATCATTTTCTTACACCTCTTCATCTCTTTTCTTATTTTGTATCTTCTTAATTCTATAACGTTTTGGAAAGGATGTACAGTAAAATATCAGAATTTTGTTAAAAAGTCATCTCAATATATGGAAGAATATTGGAAAAAATCTCCTTTACCACAGGTGCCGCTATTGTTCCGCCATAATATACCCCCTGCGGCCTGTTGATAATGCAAAGCGCAAGCACCTCCGGATCATCTGCCGGTGCAAAACCGATAAAGGAAGAAATATACTGATTCGCACTGCGCGGCAGTGTTTCTGATGTTGCCGTTTTTCCGCCGATCCGATAACCTTCTATATATGCGTTTTTTCCGCCGCCTCCATCCACGACCTGTTCAAGCAGATACCTCATCGTCTCCGATGTCTCCTCTGACAGAATCCGTTTTCCCTCCGGATACGTATATACATTTCGAAGTGTCCCGTTCCTTTCTCCGGCCTCCAGTGCCAGATGCGGCGTGATCCGTATTCCTCCGTTAATAATTGAACTCACAGTGACAGCCAGCTGCAATGGTGTAATCTGAAATGACTGGCCAAATGAAATCGTAGCCAGTTCTACCTGCCCGACCTTCTCTTGTCGGTGCATGATTGTGCCAGCCTCTCCCGGCAGATCGATCCCGGTTTTTTCATTCAGTCCAAACTGGCGAAAATACGAAAAATACCGGTTCACACCAAGCCTCAGCCCTATCTCGATAAATACCGGATTGCATGAGTTCTGTATTGCCTGCACAAAATTTTCTGTTCCATGACCGCCAACTTTATGACAGCGAATCCTCCTGTCCTCCACAATTTTAAATCCGGGACAGGAAAACGTATCCTCCAGTGCAACCACTCCTTCCTCCAGCCCGGCAGCTGCTGTAATAATTTTAAATGTTGAGCCCGGTTCATACGTATCATTCAGACAGCCGTTTCTCCACATTCGGTTGCACGCTTCCTGAAGTGCATCCGCATCATTTTTCTTTGCTTCTTCCAGAAAAATCCCCTGTAATTTATACGGATCATTCAGATCAAATTCCGGAACATTTGTCATCGCGTAAATCTCACCGTTCTTCGGATTCATTATAATGATCGACACGCTCTGCGCCTGCTTCTGATCCATCACTTTATAGGCTGCCTGTTCTGCATATTTCTGTATATTGACATCCAGACTGATCTTCAGATCCATTCCTGCTTTTGGTTCCAAGCGACTTTCACCGGTATTTTCCAATTCTATCCCCCTCGCATCTGTCAGCGTCAGAATCTGTCCGGGAATTCCCTCCAAAACTGAATCATACGCGACTTCCAGACCTATAATTCCCTGATTATCTCCACCGGTAAAGCCCAGCACCTTTGATGCCGTACTTCCAAACGGATAATATCTTCTGTAATCTTCATCCACCTTTACTCCGGAAAGCCCATATCCCCTGATTCTGTCCCCGACTTCTTTTTCCACATTTTTTTTAATCTGTTCAATTGAGCTGATTTTTTCCACCCGTTTTCGTACGGTTGCTTCTTCCAAATCCAGCTCTTGTGCCAGTACCTGAATTACCCGTTCCGGCTCTTTGATCTGGCTGTGAATCACGGAAACCGTACAGACTGTGCGATTATCCGCCAGTACAATGCCATTGCGGTCCAGAATCCTTCCCCTTTGTGCTTTGATCGTACGTTCCCGCTCATGCAGCGCCTTCGCAAGCGATGTATAATATTCTGAATCCTTCACCATCAGCTTTGCCAGACGAATCCCAAGAAGCACAAGCAGCAGTGTCATCCCGCAAAAAACCACTACAATCTTCCTTCGATGAAATGATTTTGCACGCTCCACCTCTGATCTCCTCGTCCCGATCTTACTATAGTATATGTAGCTTTTTCTTATTTTAGAGCGTGTGTCAAACGGAGATTCACAATCCGCTTTGCTGCTTACAGAATCATAAAGAATCCCTGTTCATAAAGAAATCTTCCTTGTGATATTTCATAACCGGACAGAAAAAAGCATCATGGAGCGCTGCCCCATGATGCCTGTCTGTTTTTGTTTGACTCATAATTATTTACTGCGTATTTCCCGATGAGCTGTCATCTCCCAGTGCGGTGCCATCCCACACCGTCGAATTATCTGCCGCATCGTCGGACGAGGTTGGCGGTACCGCCATATCCGGATTATCTGCCTTTGATTCCGAATCAAGAATTGATGCCGCACCTTCAATCGTAAAGACGTCGTTTCCCACTGCATCAATTACATGATTTTCTTCATTGATGTATGCTCCTTCGATTACATTACCGTCTCCATCGACAATTTTGCCATCCTGGATCCGCGCATCTGTATGATAATTTCCGTTCGAATCAATCGCATCAAATACCTGTACCGCGTTTTCACCAAGATCCTCCCTTATCAGACCAAGTGATGCCAGAAGTTCATCCGTTACCGCTTCTGTCGGATAAATCTTCATATAAGGAAGTACCTCTGTCGCAATTTTGCGGAACACTTCCTGCGCATACGTACTGTGTGCCTGATCCGATACGTTCGGTTCATCAACAACAACGTAAATAACGACCTGCGGATCATCAATCGGTACTGCGCCAATGAAGGAAACCAGATATTTTCCGGCCGCACGTGTTCCTGTCGTATAATCAATCTTCTCCGCCGTACCGGTCTTTCCACCGATCCGATAACCGGGAACCTGTGCTTTTTTACCGGTACCTTCTTCTACTGTCGTTTCCAGATAACCGCGAAGCAGCTCGGAAACACCGGCAGAAACTGTCTGTTTTAACAAAAGTCCGGAGTTGCTTCTGATCACCTTTCCGTTCTCATCAAGCACCCGCTCCATTACATGCGGCTGATAGTAATTGCCTCCGTTTACTACGGAACAAAAAGCCGCAATTTCCTGGATCATCGTACATGTAAAGCCCTGTCCGAATGTACACGTTGCAAGCTCTACCTCGTTCATTCGTTCCTGTGTGTACACAGAGCCGCCCGCCTCGTTTGGAAGATCGATCCCGGTCAGATAGCCGAAATTAAACATGGACTGATATTCGATGTATTTTGAAACTCCCATTGCCGCTCCGATCTGCATCAAACCATCATTGCAGGAATTCTTCAATACATCGCCAAGCGTCTCCTCTCCGTGAGCTCCCGGCCAGACATCACATCGAATATAAGTATCCGTTACCTGCTCTCCGCCATCACAGTAAAAACTGCTGTTTTCTGTGATCGCACCGCACTCCAGCGCTGCCGCGATCGTCATCGGTTTAAAGGTCGAACCCGGTTCAATACCATCTGTTACACAGTAATTTTTCCAAAGTGTGTTGAGCGCTTCCACATATTCCTCATCGCTCATGGATTTCTGTTCTGACTTTGTATACCAGTCATCCAGATTCTGCGGATCGTTCAGATTATAGCTGTGGTTTGTTGCCATCGCAAGAATCGCCCCGCTGTTTGGATCCATTGCAATGACACCGATATCCTTCGCTCCATGTTTTGCTGTTCCATTGTCTTCGTCTGTACCGTATTCTTCATCAAATTCCCGAATATATTTTTCCACAACCTGCTGGATATTAAGATCAAGTGTTGTCTTGATCGTATAGCCATTCTGCGGTACAATCGTTTTTTTCTGGTATTCCTGATTTTCATTGAGATATCCGAAAACTCTTCCGTTTGTTCCTTTCAGCAGACTGTCATAATAAGACTCTATTCCACTGATTCCGTCTCCGATACTGTTGGAAAATCCCACTACGGTACTTGCCACACTGTCAAGCGGATACTTGCGGACAAAGACCTCTTCAAAGTAGATTCCCTGCACATTCTGAAGCTCCTGGCGTTCTTCCTTTGTAAGATTACGTTCCTCGTCTACTGACACATACTCCTCATATGCATCCTTTTGATCCTGAGTGATATTTTTCAGCACTACCTGATACTGACTGTCCTTTGTCTTTTCTCCTGTGATCCGGTCCTTCATTTCACTTTTGTCCAGATCAAACACTTCATTCAATGCCCTGACGGTTGGTTCCAGATAATCTTCGTCCTGATTGACAGCACTGCAGTCGAGTACTACATTATACTGCTTTTCACTGTATGCAATCACCCGTCCGTTCGTATCCTGAATTTCTCCACGGCGGCTCGCGAGTGTTCTGCTGTCATAATTTGCCTGTGACAGCACCTGCTTTGCATACTTTTTTCCGCTGTGTACATTGATATACGCAATACGCAGCAGCAAAATAACCAGGAATAATAAGATAAATGCAAATATAGCCAGAAGCTTTATTTGCATTGTCTTTGTAAATCTCCGTTGTTTTTTTGTACGTTTTGTTTTATTTGTATTTGCCAACTATCCACCTACTCTTCGGGTACGTCTGAATACTGTCTGACATAATCACTGTCCTGCAGTTCATATTCCACAATCTGGCTTCCGGTCGCATATGTCATCCCATACTCGTTCATCGCAATATCCTTGATCTGTTCCATATCAACGCCTGCCATGATCCGATTGTAATTGGAATCATTTTCCAGCTTTGCTTCGTCCAGCTGTGTTTCAAGAGCAGTTACCTGCTTCTGAAGTCTTGTCCCTTTCGCCTGCAGCTGCAGATAATTCACACAGGTAAAGACCGTCACCACTGCCGCTGCCGTTAGAAACAACACATAGCCTATACTCATCTGCAAAGCACGTTCCCTGTTCTGCTTCGTCTCTGTACTAACCGGCAAAGCAGGACGCTTCTGCTCTTTTCCAGGAACCGGATCCAGTCTGCGTACTGCGGTCCCGTCTACGTACGCATGCATCCTTCCGTACTCTTCTTCTTGGTACCGGCCGTGCATTGCACCGCCTCTTTTTTTTGTTCCTGCCATTTTCCGCTCTCCCGCTTCCTACTGTATTTCACGTTCGAAAACACGAAGTTTCGAACTTTTTGCTCTGCTGTTTTCGTCTAACTCTTCCTGTGAAGGTATCACAGGTTTGCGTGTGATCACTTTTCCTTTTGATTTCTTTCCGCATACACATACAGGAAATTCTTTTGGACAGGTACATGGATGCTCACATTCCCGAAACTTGTTCTTTACGATGCGATCCTCCAGAGAATGAAATGTAATCACGCAAATCCGACCTCCGTCATTCAAGAGATCGATCATATCTCCCAGCGAATTCTCCAACACTTCCAATTCCCTGTTTACCTCTATTCGAATTGCCTGAAATGTCCTTTTGGCCGGGTGTCCTCCAACTGCCCGCACTTTTGCAGGTATTGCCGCTTTTATAACATGAATTAACTCCCCAGTCGTTTCCAATGCTTTTTGATTTCTCGCACTTACAATATGCTTTGCGATATTTTTTGCAAATTTTTCCTCTCCGTAATCACGGATAATATGATACAGTTCCATCTCACTGTATCCATTTACAACTTCCTTCGCCGACAATGTCTGCCGCTGATCCATTCGCATGTCCAGCGGAACATCTTCTCTGTAAGTAAAGCCGCGGCTTGCCTCGTCAAGCTGATAGGAGGAGACCCCCAGATCCAAAATGACTCCATCAACAGATGCGATTCCAAGTCTGTCGAGTTCTCGTTTGATATTGCAGTAATTACTGCGTACTATCGTCACCCGGTCCTTGAATCGCTCCAAGCGCCTCGTAGCTGCCTCGATTGCCGCTTCATCCTGATCGATTCCAATCAATCTTCCTTTATCTGAAAGGTGAGTGCAGATTTCATAGGAATGGCCGCCTCCACCGAGTGTCCCATCTACATAAATACCATCCGGTTTTATCTGTAAAGCGTCAATGCTTTCCTCCAAAAGTACAGATTTGTGTCTGAATTCCATACAATCCTCCCCAGGTTATATGCCTAAACCTAAATCCGTCATTTGTTCGGCGATATCATCCATATCATCATAAGCATTGTTATCCATCCAATTTGCTTTTGACCAGATCTCGACCCGATTCAGGTTTCCCGAAAGTACCACATCCTTTTCAAGCTGTGCAAACTCCCGCAATGTCTGCGGCAGAAGAATTCTCCCCTGTTTGTCCAGTTCACACTCTGTGGCACCCGCTACAAAGAAACGCGTGAATTTTCTGGCGCTCTTCTGCGTAAGCGGCAGAGTACGCAGCTTCTGTTCGAAGATCTCCCATTCGTTCATAGGAAACACAAACAGGCATCCATCCAATCCCTTTGTCACAACAAACTCGCTTCCAAGCTGTTCGCGAAACTTTGCCGGGATGATCAGTCTGCCTTTGGTGTCAATCGTATGATTATATTCGCCCATAAACATCATGATGCACCTTCTTCTGGCTGCTATCTGGTGTCCCTCTCGCTGTAGATCATCTAAAAAGGAAGTTTCCCTCCATCTTCCTTCCACTGTCTCCCACAGCTCACCACTTTCTACCACTTGCGTATTAATAATAGCTTAATTTGTTTAAAAAAACAAGTCCTATTTCAGAATTGTGTTCATTTTTTTCAAAAAAGAAAAATGCAGAAAAGGGTGTCCTCTTCTGCATTCTCTTTTTTATCGCAAATCCATATATTGTTCGATTAATTGATCCAAGATCAGGCTCTGTGCATACGCCTGTGCCGCATTCATTCCCTGTGCGACCAGAAGGTTGAGTTTTTTGCGCTCTTCTTCAATTTTGCATTTCAAAAGTTCTTTCTGATTCATCTTCCTTCGTCCTCTCCTCTGCCTGCCACATGAATCCTCTTATTTCTGCTTCTGACGTTTTTTTCGTTTTTCGTCATCCTTCCTGCCATAAATAACAAACATAATAATAATAATAATAAGAAGAAACAGTGTCAATGCTGCCAGCACTCCTGAGAGAAGCTGCGAAACCGGAATCTGTGTTCCCGGCAGCAGTAGCTGATCCGTTCGAAGTCCTTCGATCCAGAAACGTCCGATTCCATACAGCAGCAGATAATTCAAAAATACCATTCCGTCCCGTTTTCTTTTAAACCGAAACGTCAGAAAAAGCAGCACCAGCAAAACGCCGATATTCCACAAAGACTCATAGAGAAACGCAGGATGTACCTGTATATACTCTGCGCCTCCAATGGTTTTTACATTTTCCCACATCTCGGCCGTAATCTCTCCGGAACGCACATCCGATACTGGAAGCTGCATCGCAAGCAGACCATCCGTATATCCACCGAATGCTTCCCTGTTAAAAAAATTTCCCCACCGGCCAAGCGCCTGTCCCCAGACAAGCCCAAGAGCCGCCGTATCCGCCGTCTTTAAAAACTTTATCCTTCGTACTTTGCAAAACAACGCAGCAGAAATTATTCCGCCAATCACTCCACCGTAAATTGCCAGACCGCCTTCCCGGATATTTATGATCTCTTCCGGATGGCAGCTGTAATAATCCCAGGAAAATACCACATAATAAATGCGGGCACAGATTACGGAAACAACGATCGCGATCATTCCAAGATCAAAATAATCGTCTCCTCTTTGCCCGGTACGGTCTGCAACCTTCATCACAAGCAAAAGCCCTGTCACCATCGCCGCAGCCAGCACTATGCCATAGCACGCAACCTCCAGTCCCCCGACTGTAAAGCCCTTTATCACATGATCCAGCGTAATGCCAAGATGTGGAAAACGAATGGTTCCGTTTGCAGGAATCACAGCATTTACAAATCCCATACATCATTCTCCCGGTGTTTTACTTCTGTGTTACTTCTGTGTTACTTCTGTGTTACTTCTGTTTTACTTCTGTTTTACTTCTGTTTTACTTCTGTTTTACTTCTGTTCAGACATTAAAACGGAACAGGATCACATCTCCGTCCTGAACAACATAATCCTTTCCTTCCAGTCTTACAAGTCCTTTCTCTTTTGCAGCAGAATATGCTCCGCAATCCAGAAGATCCTGATAATTCACTACCTCCGCACGAATAAAACCACGTTCAAAATCTGAATGGATCTTTCCGGCAGCCTGAGGAGCTTTTGTTCCCCTGCGAATCGTCCATGCACGTGTCTCTGTCTCTCCTGCCGTCAAATAGCTTAAAAGTCCAAGCAGGCTGTAGCTTGCCTTTATCAGTTTTTCCAAACCGGATTCTTTTAATCCAAGGTCTTCAAGAAACATCTGTTTCTCATCATCTTCAAGCTCGGAAATTTCCTCCTCGATCTGTGCACAGATTACGAACACCTCGCTGTTTGTTTCTTTTGCGTATTCTCTTACCCGTGCCACATGCTCATTGGAAGCGCCGTCATCTGCCAGATCCTCTTCTCCGACATTAGCCGCAAAAATAACCGGTTTTGCGGTGAGAAGATTGTACTCCGCCAGCCAGGCCAGCTCCTCTTCATCCTCAGTACGATAGGTAATTGCAAGCTTGCCATCTTCCAGATGTGCTTTCAGAGCCTGCAAAAGCTCCAGTTCCTTTGCAAGCTTTTTATCATTTCTGGCTCCTCGTACCGTTTTTGCAATTCGGCGCTCCAGAATCTCAAGATCGGAGAAAATCAGTTCCAGATTGATCGTTTCGATATCACGAATCGGATCCACACTGCCATCCACATGAATAACGTTTGAATCTTCAAAGCAGCGCACTACGTGCACGATCGCATCTACTTCACGGATATTGGCCAGAAACTGGTTGCCAAGACCTTCTCCTTTGTAAGCTCCCTTTACCAGACCTGCGATATCCACGAATTCAATGACTGCCGGTGTGATCTTCGCCGAATGGTACAGATCTCCAAGCAGCTTCAGCCTCTCATCCGGCACCGGAACAACTCCAACGTTCGGATCAATTGTACAGAACGGGTAATTGGCCGATTCCGCACCTGCTTTCGTTAAGGAATTAAATAAAGTACTTTTTCCGACATTCGGCAATCCTACGATTCCAAGTTTCATGTTTGCTTCTCTCCATTTCTGCGTCTGTTCTCTTGTGTCTTTTCACTTATCTTTTGTATTTTCACAGGTTTTTCAACCTTTTTTATCAGCATGTCACAGTTTAGCACATAAACCGACATTGTACAATACCTTCTGCCAGAAACCTGTCGACACTTTTTACCACGTATACTCGCTCATCACTTTCAGCAGTTTCGTTACATTATTTTGACGGTCTCCCTTGAACACGCCTGAACCGGCCACAATTACATCTGCCCCCGCATCCAGAACCGTCCGGATCGTTGTATCGTTGATTCCTCCATCCACTTCGATTTTCAAAGGAAGTCCAAGTCCCTGTGCTCTTTCCCTCAGAGCACGGATTTTCTCTGTCATCTGCCCAATATATTTCTGTCCGCCAAAACCTGGATTTACAGTCATAATAAGTACCATATCCAGATCTTCAAGTACGTAGTCCAACACGGACAGCGGTGTGGACGGATTTAATGCAACCGCAGCCTTCAAGCCATGATCCTTTATCGTCTGTACGGTCCGGTGCAGATGACGTGTTGCCTCCGCATGAACCGTAATTCCATTCGCTCCGCACGCAGCAAACTCATTGATATAGCGCTCCGGCTGTTCTACCATAAGATGCACATCAAAAAAACAATCTCTTCCGGAGCGGATCGCCTGAATTACCGGCATTCCAAAAGAAATGCTCGGAACAAACATTCCATCCATCACATCAATATGCAGATATCTGGCACCTGCAGAAGTAACTGCATCAATCTCATCTCCGAGACGATTAAAATCTGCCGCAAGAATTGACGGTGCGAGGATATTTTCCCTCCGTCTGTTTTCCAATTCTGCACAGTCTGCAGCTGCTCCTCTGACTGCTTTTGCTGCCGTCATAGTATTCATATCCAATCTCCCATCTGTCAATACTTTTTTGCATGCTTCAGTTCCCCTGCAAGCAATACATAATTTTCATATCGCGAACGACTGATTTCCCCTTTTTCAAGCGCAGCCTTAACCGCACAGTCCGGCTCACTCAGGTGTAGACACCCCTGGAACCTGCAATGCGGTTCATATGCAGCAAATTCCGGAAAATACTGCCGCAGATCCTCATACGCAATTCCCTGCAGATACAGAGAACTAAACCCAGGCGTATCCAGAAAATACGTATCCTTACGCAAACAGATCAGCTCTGTATGGCGCGTTGTATGGCGGCCACGTTCAATTTTCCGGCTGATCTCTCCTACCTCCATCCGGATATGAGGCTGCAGAAGATTGGTCAGAGAAGATTTTCCAACTCCGGACGGACCTGCGACTACTGTTGTCTTCCCTTCCAGAAGAGACTGTATTGCTTCGATTCCTTCTTTGTTTGCAACAGAAAGGATATGCACATCACAGCCGCTACAGGAATACGTGTTTTCAAGCTGCTCCAGCTCCTGCTGCGTACTCAGGTCTGCCTTATTGAAACAGATTGCAACCGGAATATTCTGTTGCTCCATCGAAATCAGAAAGCGATCCAGCAGATTCAGATTCGGTTTTGGACTGGCCGCTGCAAAAATAACCAGTGCCTGATCCACATTTGCCACTGCCGGACGAATCAGCACATTTTTGCGCGGCAAAATCACATCAACATTGCCCGCCGGCTTTTCCTCATCCTGTACAACTGACATTTCCACATTGTCTCCCGGGAGCGGTTTCATTTTCTCTTTTCTGAAAATTCCCTTTGCCCGGCATTCATATACCTCGCCGTCTTCCGCCTGAACGTAATAGAATCCACCGATTCCCTTTATAATCTTTCCTTTCATGCAACCCTCGTTTTTCTCTTTTTTACTGCACCTGCAGGCAGCGCGCAGCAAGAATGACACTGCCATTCCTGCTGCCCTGTATCTCTTTATCCGACCTGACTGAATTCAATTCCATTATACTCAATCTGTCTTGTCACATTTCCGTTTTCATCGAGCAGATACACGTATGCCGTACCGGTCGAAACTCCGGATGCTCCCTGTACCTGCAAGTGATACGGAAAAGTTGTTGTTCCTTCAAAGATCGTTGATTCACCGTTTCCGTCCTGCACCAGCGTAATCCGTACCTGCTGCCCGTTATAACCCTCCGGCGTTTCAAGATTTGCATCACACTTCCACACTCCGTCCGTTCCGTTTGTCACAGAAATAGTGCCATCCTGTGCATCTGCCGGAGCCGGTCCGTTGCTGATCACCAGTGTGACCGTCGTACCACGGCGTATTTCTTCGTCCGGGCCAACGCTCTGACTGATCACCATTCCCTGTGCCACTGTATCACTATACTCATACTGGTAATCCGGTTCAAGATCGAGCATCTTAAGTGCTTTGGTCGCCTGCTCCTCTGTGTAACCGACTACACTCCATAAGCTTACATAATCGGCAGGATCCTGTGATGGCTCTTCTCCCTGGCTGATATACAGCGTCACTGTATCGCCCTCTTTCAGCGTCGTACCTGCAGCAGGAGTCGTTGAAATTACATGTCCTGCATCGATTGTATCGCTGTACTGTGACTCATCCAGACTGCACTGCAATCCCTTCGTCAGAAGAAACGCCTGCGCCATGCTCTTTTCATAATTCGTCAGATCATCCAGCACAATGCCCTCATCTGCCTGAGCAATCTGATATGTAACGGTATCTCCACGCGCAGCCGTTGATCCCTGCACCGGGTTCTGAGAGCATACCTGACCGGCACTGTATTCAGAAGAAACTACTGTTCCATCCGAAACACCTTTTAAATCAAAGCTCTCCAGCATCTTTCGTGCATCTGCCTCAGACAGCCCGGTGATCTGCGGTACAGTCACAGTCTCCACCGCTTTCGTTGCAGCCTCCGTTTTGGCTTCCGTTGCAGCTTCCGTCTGCGCTTCTGTTTCTTTTTTTACAGTGCTCTCTGTCTGTGTCTGTGTTTTCTTTGTTTTTGCGGCTTTCCGGCCAAAATTCAAGACACCGAACGCATTTGCCAGCAATGCAAGAAATACACATCCGATCACAACTGCCACAATAATTCCGCCTACGGTCACTGCCTTTTCCAGTTTCGGATTCAGGCCGGAATCATTGTCATGCTCTCTTGTCCTAAGACGCCTGGCAAGATCTCTGTCCTGGATATGGAAGGATTCATCCTCGATCTTGTAATCCTGTGGATTATCGTACGCATCGTAATATGGGTCATAATTATTTTCCTCATGTACCTCATCATAATCCTGATTCCAGCGACTGCCATCATAATCCCCCGGATGATTTGGCTGCACTTCCTGATATCCGCTCTTATGATAATAGCTGCCCGGCTGATATGCACGGCTGCGCTGGTCCTGCACGTCTTCCTTTGCATGAAGCCCGGCAGCTGCCCCAAGCTCCATATTTTCATCATACACCGGCATTGTGCGCTGCTCTGCATTGATCTGCTTCAGATCATTTTTCGACATGATAATGGTGCGGGAGGTATTATCCATCACCTGCTGCTCCACGAAATCACCATCCGGATTTACCAGCGATTCTCTCAGATCACGAATCACCTCTGTCATATTCGAATACCGGCGATCCGGGCTCTTCTGTGTGCATTTGAGCACAATTTCGTTCGTACTGCGCGGAATCTCCGGAACTTCCTCCTTCGGACCGTGCAGCTCCTCCTGCAGATGCCTGATTGCCACTGCGACCGCCGTATCTCCGTCAAATGGCACATGCCCGGTCAGCATCTCATACATCGTAATTCCAAGCGAATAAATATCGCTCTTTTCATCACTGTAGCCACCACGCGACTGTTCCGGTGAACTGTAATGAACCGAACCCATTACGCTGGAATTAATTGTATTGGAAGAGGATGCGCGCGCAATACCAAAATCTGCCACCTTCACCTTTCCATCCGTTGATATAATGATGTTCTGCGGCTTGATATCGCGGTGTATAATTCCATTATTATGTGCTGCCTCCAGACCTGCAGAAATCTGAAGGGCGATACTTGTCGCCTCCCGTACAGACAGACGCCCCTTGTTTTTGATATACTCCTTCAGCGTAATTCCTTCGACCAGTTCCATTACAATATAATAAATTCCGGCCTCTTCTCCGACATCATAAATATTTACAATGTTTGCATGTGCAAGACCCGCTGCGGACTGTGCCTCGACCCGGAATTTTGAGATAAACTGCTTGTCATCCCGAAATTCCTTTTTCATCACTTTTACCGCTACAAAGCGGTTCAATTTATGGTCTTTTGCCTTGTAAACATCCGCCATGCCGCCGGATCCGATTTTGGATATTATTTCATATCTGTTCTGTATAAACATTCCGACTTTCAGCATATTTTATCCTCACTATTCATACTCAGCCAACACTACGGAAATATTGTCTTTACCGCCATTTTTGTTTGCCTCATCAACAAGCATCACTGCAGCATTTTCAATTGAGCTGTTTTTTCTGACAATTTCCAGAATTCTTTCGTCCTCTACCATGTTGGTCAGTCCGTCGGAACAGAGCAAAATTCTATCTCCATGCTCCAGTTTTACATCAAAAAAGTCCACGCGCACCGGCACCCGAACACCGATCGCGCGGGTAATCACATTACGATCCGGATGATTTTTGGCGTCCTTCCGCTGCAGTTCTCCAATCCGTATCATTTCTTCCACAAGGGAATGATCGTGCGTGATCTGCTCAATTCCGTCATCGATCAGGTACAGTCTGCTGTCTCCGACATTCGCCACATACAGATATTCGTTCTGTATCGTCGCAGCCACCAGTGTCGTTCCCATACCTTCCAGTTCTTTTTCGCTCTCTGCCTTTTCCAGCACCTGCTCATTTGCATGATGGATCGCCATGCTCAGAAGCGGCACAGGCCTGTCTTCTTCTGACTCTTTTATGTATGCAAGCATCTCCTGCACCGTGTAGCGCGACGCCAGATCACCGGCATTATGTCCACCCATTCCATCTGCAACAATCAACAGGTTTTTCAGGTTCCCAACCGGCTGATCCGAAGCATAGACAAAATCCTGGTTCATTGAGCGTTTTTTTCCAATATCTGTTATACTGTACGCTTTCATCCCTGCCCGGTCCTTCCTTTCGCGTCAATGTAGCTTTTTCTGAGCTGACCGCAGGCTCCGCCAATATCACGGCCCATCTCTCTCCTAATAGTAACATTTATATGATTTTTTTCAAGTTTATTTTTAAATGCTTCAATCACCTCACGGTACGGCTGCACAAAGCTCCGTTCCTTGATTGGATTGACCGGAATCAGATTCACATGACAATTGATGTCTCCAATCAGCGCTGCCAGATCCCTTGCATCCTTATCGCTGTCATTTACTCCGCCAACCAGACTGTATTCAAATGTAATTCTCCTGCCGGTCTGATCAAAATAATAGCGGCAGGCATCCAATACATCATGAATTTCATATTTAAATGCAATCGGCATCAGTTCTTTTCTTTTTTCCTGGCCTGACGCATGCAAAGACAGCGCAAGCGTGATCTGAAGCTTCTCATCGGCGAGCCTTCTCATGTTTTCCACAATTCCACATGTCGAAACAGTTACATTCCTCTGGCTGATATGCAGCCCGTGCTCATCGGTGAGCAGCTTCAGAAACTGCAGCAGATTGTCATAATTATCAAGAGGTTCTCCTGTACCCATAAGTACAAGATTGGAAACGCGTTCTCCGGAAATTTTCTGAATTTCATAAATCTGTTCCAGCATTTCGGAAGGACGCAGCTGCCTTGTCAAACCTCCAAGCGTCGATGCGCAGAACCGACAGCCCATCCGGCAGCCAACCTGAGATGAAATACATACAGAATTTCCGTGATGATAACGCATCAGCACGCTTTCGATCACGTTCCCGTCTTCCAGTCCAAACAGATATTTCTCTGTTCCGTCAACTCCGGAAACCAGACGGTCCTCCAGCGTCAGCACAGTATAATCGTACTGCTCCTTCAGCTTTTCCCGGAAGTTTTTCGGAAGATTCGTCATCTCATCAAAGCTGCCTGCCAGCTTTTCATGCATCCACTGATAAAGCTGTTTTGCACGAAACGGCTTTTCTCCAAGCAGTGCCACCTCCTGACATACCTGCTCATAATCCATTGACCGGATATCTTTTTTACCCGATCTCTTCTCCAGTACCTCTTTTTCTTCCATGGCGCTCCTTTTTCCTGTTGCTCTTTGTTTCATTTCTGTCGCATCCGTTTTTTCTGGTCAGTTTTCTTCTTTCAGACGCCTGAGCCTTGCGATGAAAAATCCATCTGATTCATGCACTCCCGGCAGCAGCTGAATATAACCTCCTGCTGTTGTTTTGCCCTTCAGTTCGTCACAAATATATGGATCAATGCTCTCAAGCCGGAACGGGAAATTTTCCAGAAACCATTTCAGGTTATACTGATTCTCATCTGCGCCGATTGTACAGGTGCTGTAAATCAGTACCCCTCCCGGCCTTACGTATTCCTGCACGACAGAAAGAATTCTGCGCTGCAGCCGGATGATATCCTGCTGCCTTTTTTCTGACATTTTATACTTGATATCCTGTTTTTTGCCAATCACACCCAGTCCTGAGCACGGCACATCCGCAAGTACGATATCCGCTTTTTTTACTGATTCCGGATCCCGTACCGTTGCATCCCAGACAGCCGCACGAATATTGATCGCATCCGTACGCTCAATGTTTTCCTGCATCAGTGCAACTTTGCGTTCGGAAACATCACGTGCTTCCACATATCCGCTTCCCATCAGTTTTTCTGCAATATGAAGGCTCTTTCCACCCGGCGCCGCACAGACATCGATACAGTAATCCCCCCAGTTCGGAGCTGCTGCCTCTGCCACCAGCATGGAACTGATATCCTGAACTGTAATCCAGCCCTTTTTAAAAGCGGAAAGTGCCCCTATATAATTATAATCAGAAAGTGTCAGTGCATAATCCAGATACGGATGCTGCCGCACAGTGATGCCATCCTTTTTCAGTTCTTCGATAATCTCGTCTTTTGATGCCTTCTGCAGGTCACAACGAACAACCGTACCTTTTTCCATATGAGAATCCCGGCAGATCTTTTCTGTCGTTTCATATCCGAACTGCTGCATCCATTTGTCGAGCATCCAGATTGGAAAAGAATAACGAACGGACAGATAATGAAGCGGATCTGCTGTTTCATCCGGATACTTCACCTGACTTAACCGGCGCGCCGTATTGCGCAGCACTCCATTTACGAAGCCCTTCAGATTATAAAAGCCTCTTCTTTGGGCAAGCTTCACCGCTTCATTGCATACCGCAGAATCCGGAACGCTGTCCATGTATTTCAGCTGATACACGGAAATCCGCAGCAGATTACGGATCAGTGGTTTCATATTATAGACCGGTACATTGGAAAACTGTTCAATGATATAATCAAGCTGGATCATATGCTCCAGCGTTCCTTCCACGACCCGTGAAATAAAAGCCCGGTCTCTCTTTTCAAGATACTGATATTTTTCCAGTACTTCACGAAGCACAATATGGCTGTACGCTTCCTCTTCTGTAATTTCCATCAGAATTCCGAGCGCAATTTCTCTGATATTAACCGGTTTAGTCATCTCGTCTTCTTCCTCCCGCCAGAATAATCAGACGCAGCAGCTGCAAAATTGATGCAGCAAGACTCGCCACATACGTAAGCGCCGCAGCCTTTAATACTTTCCGTCCTCCGGACAGTTCCGTATCGCCAAGCATATGACTGGATTCCAGAATCCGCAATGCCCGTGATGATGCATTAAACTCCACCGGAAGCGTCACAAGCTGAAAGAGTACCGCAAGTGAAAACAGTACGATTCCGGCAGTTACCAGCGGATGAATGGAAAAAACCAGTCCTGCGATAAAAATCGGCCACGATAAAGAGGAGCCGAAATTTGCTGCCGGTACCAGAGTACTGCGCAATACAAGCGGACCGTACTTCTCCTTGTCCTGAATTGCATGACCGCATTCATGTGCCGCAACACAGACCGCTGCAATAGAATTCGAACCGTATGTACTGTCCGAAAGCCGCAGTGTTTTTGTCCGCGGATCATAATGGTCTGTCAGTTCTCCACTGATCCTCTGAATTGAGACATCGTAAATTCCTGCGCTGTGCAGCACCTTCTCTGCCGCAGCTGCCCCTGTCAGTCCCGACATGCTGCGGACTCTCGAATATCGGTTGAACGTACTCTTTACATTGGAAGAGGCAATCAAAGAAAGTACCAGTCCCGCGATCACAAGCAGATACGTCCAGTCAACCATATAGCCATAGCCCCCGTATCCATATCCGCCATAAAATGAATTTACACCTGATGCAAGCAGATTCATAAGCCCTCTCCTTCCTGCTTTTTGTTATTGTTCCCGAACGCAGCCGAAGCATTCGCCGCATTCTACCGGATAACCACGCAGAAATGCATCCACAGCCATCCGTTTTTTTCCCTCCGGCTGCACTTCCTTCAAAGAAAGAAGACCGCTTCCCGTCTGGATTACAAGCTCTGTTTTTGTCACCTTCACTGCAGCTCCCGGCTTTACATTTTCAAATGGCTCATCGCCTTGCACAGCCTGCGCCCCCCACAGCTTCAGAGTCTTCCCACGGTAATGCGTATAGGCGCTCGGCCACGGATTCAGACCGCGGATCAGACATTCAATTTTCTCTGCATTCTGATTCCAGTCCACCTCACCCTGCTGCTTTGTGAGCATGGCTGCGTAAGGCGTCGGACTTTCGACCGGCTGTTTCTGCGGCTTCACCGTGCCATTTTCCAACGCTTCAAGCGTCCGAATCAGCAGCTGTGCCCCTACCGTACTTAATTTTTCAAACAGACTTCCTCCGGTCTCCGTTTTGTCCAGTGCTACGGTTTCCTTTAAAAGCATATCTCCTGTATCCAGTCCGGCATCCATCTGCATTGTTGTCACACCGGATTCCTTTTCTCCGTCAATAACTGCCCACTGAATCGGTGCCGCACCGCGATATTTCGGCAGCAGCGAAGCATGCACGTTGATGCATCCATATTTCGGAATCTTCAGAACGGACTCCGGAATGATCTGTCCAAATGCCACTACCACGATCACATCCGGCTCCAGCTCCTTCAATACGGAAATCCACTGCTCCTCCCGAATTTTTACCGGCTGATACACCTGAATTCCTGCCTCGCTGGCCACTGCCTTCACCGGCGTCATCTGAAGTGCTTTGCCGCGTCCCTTTGGTTTATCCGGCTGGGAAAAAACGGCCGCCACCTCGTATTTTGAATCGATCAGAGCCTTTAATGTCCCGACCGCAAAATCCGGTGTTCCCATAAAAACAACCTTTTTTATCATTCCGATCACTCCTCGATTTCTTCTTCCTCTTCTCCTGACACATCCATCAGTTCGCCCTCTACATGGCGCACATACATGATGCCGTCCAAATGGTCGCATTCGTGGCAGACTGCACGTGCCAGAAGCTCTGTACCTTCAAACTCGTACGCCTCTCCATTTTCATCAAGTGCACGTACCTTTACGTAATTCGGTCTGGTTACAATACCTGCTTGTCCCGGAAGACTTAAGCAGCCCTCCTGTCCGGTCTGAGAACCGGATGTCTCCAGAATCTCCGGATTGATCATAATGATCGGGCCTTCTCCGATATCAATAACAACGATACGTTTCAGCACTCCAACCTGCGGTGCTGCAAGTCCGACGCCATTTGCGTCATACATGGTATCCAGCATATCCTGAATCAGCTCACGGTCACGGTCTGTCACCGCTTTCACCGGTCTGCACACCTTCTCCAGTTTTTCGTCTCCCATAATTCTGATCTGTCTTAACGCCATGTTAGTTCCTCCTAATTCATTTCAAACTGAATCCGGATCTCCCGGAATCCTTCATTCATCTCAATATATTGTTCTACAATGTTTTTTACTGCAATCAGCTTCCTGGTCGTTTCATGCTTTACGTAGACTGCCTTGCGGTAAACATCGTTAATTTTTGCAATTGTCTCATCTGCAGGTCCAATCACAGCCGCCTGATAATGACCGGATACCTGACGAATAAATTTTGCGAGATACTCTGCCGCCATCAGAAGCTGCGCTTCATCCGTTCCCGATAAATGTACTGCCATCAGTCCTCCTGCCGGTGGATACAATGCAAGCCGCCGATACGCCATTTCCTGCTCATAAAACGGCTTATACGCCTGCTTTGCTGCACATACAATGGCATAATGCTCTGGATCATACGTCTGAATCACCACCTCGCCCCGGTCCTTTCCCCTTCCGGCCCTGCCGGCCGCCTGCACAAGCAGCTGAAAGGTCCGCTCCGCTGCCCGGTAATCATTTACGTGCAGCGACAGATCCGCCGCAAGTATCCCAACCAGCGTAACTCCCGGGAAATCATGTCCCTTCACGATCATCTGGGTACCGATCAGAATATCTGCTTCGTGGTTTCCGAACGCCCTCAGAATCTCTGTATGCCCGTCCTTTCCGCGCGTGGTATCCGCATCCATGCGAAGCGTACGCACACCAGGAAATGCTTTTTGTACAATTTCCTCAATCTGCTGCGTGCCTGCTTTAAAGCCTCCTATATACGGTGATCCGCACGCCGGACAGTTTTTTACCGTCTCCTGCATATAACCACAATAATGACAGACCAGCCGTCCTCCGCGATGCAGGGAAAGGGAAACATCGCAATGAGGGCATTTCACCACATAACCGCATGCCCGGCACGAGATAAAGCCGGAATAACCTCTTCTGTTCAAAAACAACAGAATCTGCTGTTTTTTTTCCAGCGTCTGACGCATCTTTTCATATAAAAGCCTGCTTAAAATTGACCGGTTTCCTTCTTTTAGTTCCTGCCTCAGATCCACGGTTGTCACCGCAGGAAGTGTACCGCCTGTTGCCCTCCTCCGCAGCTCGATCAACCGGTACAGTCCGTTTTCCGCTCCGTAATAGGCCTCCATCGAAGGGGTTGCACTGCCAAGAACCAGTTGCGCTCCCTCCAGCTGCGCACGCCTTCGCGCAGTCTCCCGTGCATGGTAACGCGGCACAGTCTCACTCCGGTAAGAAGCTTCGTGCTCTTCATCTATGATAATAATTCCAAGCTTCGGAAATGGAGTAAAAAGAGCCGATCTCGGTCCGATCATCACATCAATCTCCCCGTTTCTCGCCCGTTCAAACTGATCATAACGCTCCGCCTGGGAAAGTCTGGAATGCAGAATTGAGATCCGCTCTCCAAAACGGCGATAAAACCGCAATACATTCTGATAAGTCAGCGAGATTTCCGGAATCAGCAGGATAGCTTGCTGCCCCTTCTCCAAAGCATGTGCGATCAGCTCGATATACACTGCCGTTTTTCCGCTTCCGGTAATCCCATGAATCAGCCAGCATTCCGGTTTGTCCCAGCTTAAGCAGATTTTTGTGACTGCATCACGCTGTTCCTGATTCAGGCAGATGCCATCTCCGTCCGTTTGCATGCGCTCCGTATTATGCTCCTGTGCTTTCAAATCCTCCAGAACAGCCGGAGTACGGTAGATCTGTTCCGTTTCACACGCAAGAATCCCTGCCTCCTCCATTGGTCGGATCACAGACTGCGTGATCCGAAGGCTGCCGGTTGCAAGCTCCATTGGCAGCACCGGCTCCTGGATCAGCGCTTCCAGAAGCCTTGCGCGCGCCGTCTGATGCTTTCTGCGAAATTCTGCTAAAAGCTGCCTGGCCTCTTCGTCTGAAACCCTGCGCACGATCCGTTTTTTCTTTTTTGGTGCTGCCTTTTCCCTGAAAGGAAGCACCGTGCGCAGTGCCTGTATCGTTGATGACCCATAATAATCCCGGATCCACAGAGCCAGTGCTGTCAGCTTTGATTCCGCGCCCGCAAGATCCGTTTCAATGCACTGGATGGTCTTTAACTTTTCCGGCGGATACGAGGTGTGATCTGTAATCTGCAACACATACCCTTTTTTCAAATGATCACCGCGGCCAAACGGCACCTGTACCACATTCCCCGGCTCCAGTACCTCTGCAAGCGCCTCCGGTACCCGGTACTGAAACGTCTGATCCAGCCGGCTGTGTGAGATATCAATAATGATATCCGCATATAATTCCATCCGGTTTCCGCTCCTTTTCGCGTTCACTGACCTTACTTCTGTTCTGCTTTCTTCCTGTCTTCCATGAGGATTTCCTGAATCAGCACGCGCTCATCCATCGGATATTTCTTTCCCTCAATCTCCTGATAATCTTCATGACCTTTTCCTGCAAGAACAATCACATCACCCGGCTGCCCATGATGGATTGCATACGCAATCGCCTCTTTACGGTTTACAATGGTAACGTACTTTCCATTGGTCTTTTGGATGCCGGTAACAATATCTTCGATAATCTCTTCCGGTTTCTCATAACGCGGGTTATCTGAGGTAATAATCGTGAAATCTGCAATTTTTCCGGAAACCTCTCCCATCTCATAACGCCGCAGCTTCGAGCGGTTTCCACCGCATCCAAACATACATACAAGACGCTTTGGATGGTACTCCTTCAGAGTTGTAAGCAGACTTTCCAGTGCCATCGCATTGTGAGCATAATCGATCATCAGCGTAAAGTCATCGGAAACCTTTACTTTTTCCACACGCCCTTTTACCTTCGCCTTTTTTAACGCTTCCACAATCTGGTCCGGCTGCACCTTAAAATGGCGGCAGATTGCAATGGCCGTCAGCGAATTATACACACTGAATTTTCCAGGAATGTCCACTTCCACATCAAAATGCATTTTTCCTGTCACTGTATAGCGAATGCCAAGATAGCCAGGACGACTGACCAGTTCCAGATTTTCCGCACGCAGATCTGCTTTTTCAGAAAGTCCGAAGGTCTCCACCTCGCAGGTATGCCCCTTTAAAATGTCTGCAAGATGCGGATCATCCGCATTCATGATCCCTACTCTGCACTGACGGAACAGCAGACTTTTGCATTCCATATAATCTTCAAAGCTTGCATGCTCAGCCGGTCCGATATGATCCGGTTCAATATTTGTAAAAATACCAAGCTCAAACGGAATTCCGGCCGTGCGGTTCAGCATCAGGCCCTGAGAAGAAACTTCCATTACTGCGATCTGGCAGCCTTCATCTGCCATCTGCCTGAAATACTTCTGGATTGTCATCGATTCCGGTGTCGTATTATTTGCCGGTATCACCCTGTCACCGATGATTGCTTCAATCGTACCAATCAGTCCAACCTTATAGCCCGCTGACTCCAGGATCGACTTTACCATATACGTTGTTGTGGTCTTTCCTTTCGTTCCGGTCACACCGATGATCTTCATCTGCTCTGCCGGATAACCATAAAAAGCAGCCGAGATCAGTGCCATCGCATATCTCGAATCCTTAACCCGGATCACAGTCACATCCTGCGGTACATCCACCGCCTCTTCCACGATCAGCACTTTTGCACCGGCCTTCGCTACCTGTGCCGCATATTTATGGCCATCAGTTACTGCTCCTTTTATGCAGAAAAAAAGGGAACCCTCCCCTGCTTTTCTTGAATCATTAATAATATCTCTGACTTCGACATCCATCTGCCCCTGCAGGCAACGATATTCCAGTCTCTCCAGTAATTTTGTCAGTTTCATTCGGATCCTCCGTTCTGAATTCTGTTTCGGGCTTTCCGGTAAGAAAAGCCCGTTTTCATCACGTTTACCTTTTATTCTAACATGGATGCAGACACTTCACAAGGAAATTTCATATTTTACTCCGCCTTTTTCCTGCATACATCGAGGAAAAACCGAATCACACGGCTTCCATCCACTGTATCCTCCCGGCGATTTGCAAAACACATTCTCTCCGGATGCCACTGGGTTGAATAAATCGGTAATGATTCATGAACAAGTGCCTCTATCACACCATCCTCTGACAGCGATACGGTTTTCAGGCCCGTTCCGACTGCGCCGACTGCCTGATGATGCGCACTGTTTGTCGGATATTCTGTCCCGTACAGTTCTTCCAGCCATGTCCCCGGCTTTGTGATACTTCTGTGCACTTTATCCTGATCTCCGGTCCGTCTGTGGCATTCATTCTTTTCGCCAAGGTCCTGAATCAAATCCCCTCCAAAATAAATATTGATCACCTGATGACCTCTGCAAATACCAAGCACGGGCTTTCCTGCTTTCACAAAACGATCCAGCACCTCAAACTGCAGCGCATCCAGTTCCCGACTGATTCCGAGACTTCCATTTAATTCCTGACCAAAGCGTGCCGGATCGACGTCATCCCCGCCTGGGAGAAGCAGCCCGTCGTACGCAAGCGGATCACAGACCTCTTTTATGACAATCGGCTGTGCGCCCGACTCCTGCAGCGCATTTTCATAATTCGTTGTTACCATATCCAGTACCGGAATTGCTATTTTCAAGATTTCTCTTTCTGTTTCCATTTTTTCTGCCTCCATTTTTCTGCAGTTCTTCTGTGTTCTGGTAATATTTCCGGCAGCCTGTTTCTGACTGCCTACCTATTATAAAGAATTTTTTTTCCATATGCAACACCCATCTTACTCTTCAGAATTTCCGGTTTCCGTATTGCATTATTATGCTGCCGAAGTGCAGTGTCAAAGCAGATATTCGCAGTTCACTTCACTGCTTGTAAGCTCTTTACCGCGTTGTCGTTAAAGCGGACATGCCCCGGGAAGCTTATTTTCCCGGGGCATGTCCATCTTTCTTTTTTCTATGCTGTTTTCTATGTCCGTTTCCTATGATTGCTTTTATGCCTGTTTCTATACTCGCACATCATTTCCTGTGATTATTCACAGATACCCTTACAGGTTTGTATATCCCATCAGATATCTGTCTACCTCTTTTGCTGCCTCACGGCCTTCCCGGATCGCCCACACCACCAGAGACTGTCCACGGTGCATGTCGCCCGCTGTAAACACCTTCGGAACGCTTGTTGCAAATGCGCCCGGATTTGTTTTCACATTCGTTCTCCCATCGAGTTCGACCTTAAATGCATCAGTCACATATTTCTGCGAACCAAGAAAACCAGCTGCGATCAGCACAATATCTGCCTTTACCGTCTCCTCACTGCCTTCAACCGGAACCATCATCATTCTTCCGCTCTTTTCATCGCGTTTTCCTTCCAGTTTCTGCAGCACTACTTTACAGAGCTCGCCTTTTTTATTCATGATAAACTCTTTTACCGTTGTCGTATAAAGACGCGGATCATGTCCGAAGACAGCAATCGCTTCCTGCTGTCCATAATCCGTCTTGCAAACTCTCGGCCACTGCGGCCATGGATTCGCTGCCGTACGTGTATCCGGCGCCTTTGGCATCATCTCCAGCTGGGTCACCGAAGCCGCGCCAAGCCGGATCGAAGTACCGACACAGTCATTTCCTGTATCGCCGCCGCCAATCACAATCACATGCTTTCCTTTTGCAGAAATAAATTTTTTATCCGCAAAGCCCGAATCCAGCAGACTCTTTGTTGTTGCTTTCAGAAAATCAACTGCAAAATAAATTCCCTTTGCTTCCCTTCCAGGAGCCTTGATATCACGAGGATTGGAAGCACCACATGCCAGCACAACTGCATCATATTGCTTCAGCAGTTCTTCCGCCTTTACATTCTCGCCGATATTTGCATTTGTCACGAATTCAATTCCTTCCGCCTCCATGATTGCAAGACGACGGTCGATCACCTTTTTGTCAAGCTTCATATTCGGAATTCCATAACGCAAAAGACCTCCGACCCGGTCATTCCGCTCATATACTGTTACCTTATGGCCGCGTTTATTGAGCTGCATGGCCGCTGCAAGCCCGGACGGTCCACTTCCGACCACCGCAACCTTTTTTCCGGTGCGCACCTCCGGCGGACATGGCTTCACCAGTCCCGTTTCATAAGCATGCTCAATAATAGCCCTCTCGTTTGCTTTTGTTGCAACCGGATCTGTATCCAAATTGCACGTGCAGGCAGCCTCGCACAGTGCCGGGCAGACCCGTGAAGTAAACTCCGGAAAACAGTGTGTTTTTGTCAGTCTTCGATATGCTTCTTCCCAGTTTCCATGATACACAAGATCATTGCATTCCGGCACCAGATTGTTCAGCGGGCATCCGGAGGCCATGCCTCCGATCATCACCCCCGCCTGACAGAACGGCACGCCGCACGCCATACATCTTGCGCCTTGTCTCTGCTGCTTTTCCAGGGAAAGCGGCACATGAAATTCCTCAAAATTCTGGATTCGTTGCAATGGTGCGATTTCCAGATCATTTTCTCTTTTATATTCCATAAATCCGGTTGGTTTTCCCATTTTTCACACCTCCTACTCAGCCTTCTCATTCATATGTGCATAAAAAGCTTCGATCTGTGCCTGCTCACTGCTCAGACCCTTTTCTTCCATCTGAACAATTGCCATTTGCATTTCCTTATATTCATGTGGAATAATTTTCTTAAATTTAGGCAGGTAATCACTGAAATTCTCAAGGATCTCCTTACCTTTTTCAGAATTCGTATATTTTACATGATCGTTAATCATATCCTTAAGCTCCAGCACATCATACTTGGAGGTCAACTTTTCGATCTCTACCATCTTTTTGTTAACTTTTGTATAAAGATCCGAATTTTCATCCAATACGTAAACGATACCACCGCTCATGCCGGCCGCAAAGTTTTTGCCCACCTTGCCAAGAACCACCGCGCGTCCGCCTGTCATATATTCGCATCCATGATCGCCAACGCCTTCCACGACTGCCACTGCTCCTGAATTGCGGACGCAGAAACGTTCACCAGCGACACCGTTGATATAGGCGCTTCCGCTCGTTGCACCGTACAATGCCACATTACCGATAATAATATTTTCATCGTGTGCATACTTTACACTCTGTGGCGGATATACGATCAGCTTACCTCCGGAAAGACCCTTTCCAAAGTAATCATTGCTGTCTCCTACAAGCTCCAGCGTCAGTCCTTTTGGAATAAATGCTCCGAAGCTCTGCCCGCCAGCGCCATGGCATTTCACAGTATACGTATCCTCTTCCAGTCCCTCCGGATATTTTCTTGTGATCTCAGAACCAAAAATCGTGCCAAACGCCCGATCCGTATTCTTTACATCAATCTCAATGCTGCGTTTTGCGCCGGTTTCAAGTGCCGGTCCGAACTTTGCAAGCAGTACTTTCATATCGAGTGTCTTCTCAAGGCCGAAATCATAGACCTTTTCCGGCTCAAACGTTACCTTTTCTCCTTTTCCTGCATACGGATTATTCAGGATGTTCCCAAGATCAAGGCTGTAGCCCTTTTCATTTCTGCAGACTTCTTTTTTCTTCAGAAGATCACTTCTTCCAACCATTTCATCGATCGTCCGGACACCAAGCTTTGCCATGTATTCCCGCAGATTCTGCGCGATAAAGCGCATAAAATTCACAACATACTCCGGTTTTCCGCGGAAGCGTTTTCTCAGCTCCGGATTCTGGGTTGCCACACCAACCGGACACGTATCAAGATTGCAGACTCTCATCATGACACATCCCATGGTCACAAGCGGTCCGGTTGCAAAGCCAAACTCTTCTGCGCCAAGCAATACCGCAATCGCCACATCTCTTCCGCTCATCAGCTTTCCATCCGTCTCAATCCGTACCTTATTGCGCAGTCCGTTCATGATCAGCGTCTGATGCGTCTCTGCAAGACCGAGCTCCCATGGAAGTCCTGCATTGTGGATAGAACTCTTCGGTGCCGCACCTGTTCCTCCGTCATAGCCGGAAATCAGGATAACCTGTGCGCCTGCCTTTGCGACACCCGCCGCAACCGTTCCGACTCCTGCCTCTGATACCAGTTTTACTGAAATATCTGCCTGACGGTTTGCATTCTTCAGATCATAAATCAACTGTGCCAAATCCTCAATAGAATAAATATCATGATGCGGCGGCGGCGAGATCAGGCTCACACCCGGTGTTGAAAGTCTCGTTTTTGCAATCCACGGATACACCTTTTTGCCCGGAAGATGTCCTCCCTCACCCGGTTTTGCACCCTGTGCCATCTTTATCTGGATTTCTTTTGCACTTACCAGATACCGCGATGTTACTCCGAAACGTCCGGAAGCGACCTGCTTGATTGCGGAGCAGCGATTCTTTCCATCCGGTCCGATCACCAGACGGTCAAGGCTTTCACCGCCTTCACCGGTATTCGACTTTCCATGCAGCATATTCATCGCAATTGCAAGTGTCTCATGTGCCTCCTGCGAAATAGAGCCATAAGACATTGCTCCTGTTTTAAATCGCCGTACAATCGAATCAACACTCTCCACTTCATCAAGCGGTACACCGTGCTCCGGATAATTAAAGTCCATAATGCTGCGGATATATCCGGTCTCTTCCTGATTGACCATTTCTGTATACTGCTTGAACATCTCATAATTTCCAGTCCAGGTCGACTGCTGCAGCAAATGAATGGTCTGCGGATTATAACGGTGATGCTCACCTGCACTTCTTGATTTATGCCAGCCTTCGCTGTCAAGTGTCAGATCTTCCATGAGTCCAAGCGGATCAAACGCCTTTGTATGACGCGTATCCACATCATTTTCAATATCCTTTAAAGAAATTCCTCCGACACGGCTCACCGTATTTGTAAAGTATTTATCAATAACTTCTCTGCTGATGCCGATCGCCTCAAAAATCTGAGAGCCCTGATACGACTGGATCGTTGAAATTCCCATTTTAGATGCAATTTTAACAATTCCGTCAATAATTGCTTTATTATAATCGGTTACAGCAGCATAATAATCCTTTTCCAGCATACCGGTATCAATCAGCTGATGGATCGTATCCAGTGCCAGATATGGATTGACTGCACTCGCACCATATCCAAGCAGCGTTGCGAAATGATGTACTTCTCTTGGCTCTCCCGACTCCAGAATCAACGCAAGGGAGGTTCTTCTTTTTGTGCGGACCAGATACTGATGAACCGCCGAAACTGCCAGCAATGAAGGGATCGGCATGCGGATTTCATCCACTCCGCGGTCGGTCAGGATCAGAATGTTCGCACCATCACGGCTTGCACGGTCTACCTCCAGATACAGATGATCGATCGCCTTTTCCAGTCCTGTATTTTTATAAAACGTAATCGGGATTTCTGCTACTTTAAATCCCTTTACCTTCATATTTTTAATCTTCAGCATGTCTGTGTTCGTCAGGATCGGATTTTCAATTTTAAGCACCTGACAGTTTTCCGGTTTTTCTTCCAGAAGATTTCCCTCCACACCTGCATAAATCGTCTTTGAAGTAACAATCTCCTCACGAATCGCATCGATCGGCGGATTTGTCACCTGCGCGAAGAGCTGTTTAAAATAATTGAACAACGGCTGATGACGCTTGGAAAGCACTGCCAGCGGAATATCCACACCCATGGCGCTTGTGCCCTCTCCTCCGTTTGCTGCCATATTCAGAATTGAAGTACGATAATCCTCATAACTATAGCCGAATGCCTTCATCAGACGCATACGCATTTCATCTGAATACGTCTCTACGCGTTTATTCGGAATTTTCAGATCCTTTAAATTTACCAGATACTGATCAAGCCACTCACCATACGGCTGACGATCTGCATAACGATTTTTCAGCTCCTCATCGTCAATCACACGACCTTCCACGGTATCGACCAAAAGCATTTTACCAGGATGAAGACGCTCTTTGAGCACAATCTTTGCAGGATCAATATCCAGTACACCAACCTCTGAAGAGAGAATTACATATCCGTCATCTGTGATGTAATATCTTGACGGCCGCAGACCATTACGATCAAGCACCGCTCCCATGATGTCTCCATCCGAAAACAGAATCGATGCAGGTCCGTCCCACGGCTCCATCATTGTCGCATAATACTGGTAAAAATCATGCTTCTTCTGACTCATTGTCTTGTTGTTTGCCCATGGTTCCGGAATCATGATCATAACCGCAAGAGGAAGATCCATTCCGTTCATTGCAAGAAATTCCACAGTATTATCCAGCATAGCCGAATCAGAGCCCTTGGCATTGATCACCGGAAGCACCTTGTGCATATCTTCTTCCATATATTCAGAAGCCATGCTCTCTTCCCGTGCTGTCATTTTATCCGCATTGCCACGAATCGTATTAATCTCGCCATTGTGTACGATGTAGCGATACGGATGCGCACGCTCCCAGCTCGGATTTGTATTCGTACTGAATCTGGAATGCACGATTGCAATAGCAGATTCATAGTCCTGATCCTGAAGATCCGTAAAAAATGTACGAAGCTGTCCTACCAGGAACATTCCTTTGTAAATGATCGTACGGCTTGAGCAGGAAACCACGTACGTTGTATCATTTGACTGTTCAAAGGTCCGCCGTATAATGTAAAGACAACGGTCAAACGCCAGCCCCTTTTCCACATTCTTCGGGCGTTCCACAAACGCCTGCTCAATACACGGCATCTTCTCAAGTGCCTTATGGCCGAGTACGCCAGGAACAGTCGGAACCTGACGCCATCCAAGAAAATTCATTCCTTCCTTCCGGACAATACTTTCAAACATTTTTTTAGCCTGATTTCGTTTCAGTACATCCTGCGGGAAGAAAAACATACCAATTCCGTAATCCCTTTCTTCACCTAAAAAGATGCCGAGATCCAAACAGGTTTTTTGGAAGAATCTATGCGAAATCTGCAGCATGATTCCAACTCCATCACCTGTTTTTCCCTCGGCATCTTTGCCAGCTCTATGTTCCAAATTTTCAACTATACTCAATGCGTTTTCCACTGTCTGATGTGTCTTTACGCCTTTGATATTTACGACTGCTCCGATTCCGCAGTTATCATGTTCAAACTCCGGCCGGTACAATCCAGGCGCTGTACAGACAGTACGCGAATCTCTTCTCGTATCCATCGTGCTTCCTCCTGTATGTGTCTGTATGTGTTTTGAAATTTCTAACACTATACACCCATTGCGCCTGTTTGTAAATAAAAACTTTTTCGCTTATTATCAGATAATTTGTCTTTTTATTTTTTTCTTTGTTATTTTCTGATTTTTCTTTTGTATTTTTTTCTTTTTCATCTTTTTCAGACATATCTTTACAATTAGCTGAAACAGCCGGAAGCTATCTAAGCAACAACTCCAGTACAATTGTTGTAAGATTCGCACCCATATGAAACAAAATAGGATAACCCAGCCACTTCCCCTTTTCATACAGCAACGTCAGAATGACAGCCATTGGAAATGCAAATAAAATCTGTATCACATTTCCGTGATACAATGCAAAAATTGCAGAGGCCAGGAACACGCTTGCCCATACCGGAACTGCCTGCCGAAGCCTGCCGTACAAAAGTCCGCGGAAAATTAATTCCTCTGCCACCGGTACCAGAATGCCAAGCCCGATGACCTGCACGATCAGCTGTGCGGCAAGCAGATTCTCCTGCGTCTGATTCGAAAAATGCTCCTGTATCCGCAGCCAGAAAAGCACCTGACTCCAGATCACGTTCAATACACCGCCTGCCGCAAAGCAAACCAGTCCGGCTATTTTGGATCTTCCCTGCTGTATTTCATGCTTCGTACCTCTGTCTTTGGCCGAAAAAAAGTCTCCACTGCTTTTCCAGAAGATCCCCCGATCCTTTCGGTACATCCACATCGCAGGAGGAATTACAAGAAATGCTGCAAGCGAAGTGCAAAGTGCTGCATCCGGTGTGCTTCCCGTTGCTGCCGTCAGCAGAATAACCGACGCATCTGACAGGATCATATGCAAAAGCACCGGCCATAGAACAGAAAAAAGAAAAGCTGCCATTATTTCTCCTCCGGGATCGTATCCATCTTTATGTCTGTAATATGCCAGTTTCCATCATAATAAGCCAACGTCAGTTTTGCCGTCGTATCTCCTGCCGTCTTTATCGCCTCTGGTTCCCCCGATGAATTTTCATCCTCTCCGGGCTTCTCTGTATCTGCTGCCATATCCTTTTCTATCACATAATGCCAGGATAACGTCATATCTGTCATAATTGCACCATCCGCTTCATCCGTAAATATCAGTTCGCTAAACTGCGTGGCAAATTTTGAAACCCCGACACTCTGAAGCATGCCATCTTCCGGATGAAATTTTGCTTTCTGCTTTTCAATCAGCTGCTGCGCTTCTTTTGATACATCTTCCAGAATTTTTTCTGAATCCTCTGTTTGCCCTTTTACTGCAGATGTATAAACGATCTTCAGAAATTTTATTCCAAGCTCCTTGCATGCTGACTGAGCAGAATCCTTCAATGTCATTTTATCTGTATAATCAGAACTTCCGGCATCTGTATCAAGCATTCCGTTTATTGACTGCAATATCGGGTGGCGAATCACAAGCTCCGTGTTTCCCGAAATCAGTGTCGGTATACAGTATCTGTCACACGATGACTTTACGTTTTCCCTGCTGATCCAGTTTGTATCTGCCTGTTTTCCTTCAATATAAACCTCCGAACCAACCGGCACCGTCAATACAAAATCTTTTACCAGACAGTGATCCGAAAGTACTTTCCAGTGATCAAAAATGCCATATACTTGCTTCGCCTGTTTTTTCACAGTAAAATCCTCTTCCAGCTTCACTTCTCCGGTCGCATCCTTAAATTTTGCATGATAATCAACGTATTCGTTTCCGTCACTATCCCGTCTTTTTTCTTCCTGTGTTACATCATAAAATGAATACAGGCTGTATTTTTGAGCATCAATTGCCTTTTCATACGTATCCACTGTCATCATTTCTGTTTCCGACTGATCCAGACACGCATATGCCTTTGCCTGACTGTTATCGATCAGAAGTGTCAGATAATGATCAATTGCATACTGTGCGCTGCTCTGACGATATGCCTGATAAGAAGCCGCCGCGCCGCCTCCTGCCGCAATCACTGCAGTCAGGATCACTGTTTTAATCAGAATTCGTTTCCATACCTTCATGTTTGTTCCCCCCTAATTTCCGGCAAGCGCTGCTTCATAATTCAGAATCACCTGCAGATTTGCCTCTTCATAATCATTCAGATATTCAAACATGTGGGCATCAAACTCATCCGGATCATACTTTGGTACGTACCATGATTTCCGGCTGAAATAATCCTTCAGGTCTTGGGACTTGAAAATTCGTCCGTGCAATGCAAAAATCTCATTTCGAATCAGACGCAGCTGTCCCGCATCATAATCATACAATTCACTTTCCGCAATATACCTGCTGCTGATGCCGGAAATAATCACATCATCCGGAGTACCTGGCTCATTATCACCATTTCCTCCGCCACCGTTGTAATAATATTCTCCACCACCTGGATCTGTAATTTCCACCGGCTGGTCATAATAGTTCTCATCCAGGCCATCATAATCCGGTTCACTATTTTCGTCCGGTTCCGGCGTGAGCACATTTCCGTTTTCGTCCGTTTCCGGTGCAGGCACACTTTCGGTTTCATCGGACTCCGGCGTAAGTACATTTCCATTTTCATCCGTTTCCGGCGTGAGCGCATCTCCGTTTTTCCACGGCTTTTGGATTTTCTTCCCGTCTTCTGAAATTTCTGACTCTGCTCCCTTAACAACCATTCCGGAAGCAAGGACTGTAAATGCATCTGTCTCATACGTACGGCTCACACCGCGCTCTTCAGGAACAGTCTCCTTTGCATTTTCTGATTCTGCGGCAGTCTCCGTCTGCCGTACCTGAAGCACCTGACAATCAGAAGTAAGCAAATCAGCCGTAAAAAAAGAGGCACCTGCGGCAATCACACAGCCAATAATAAACCCGCTGTTTCTCTTCAACATATTTCTTTTCTTACCCATTCTTTCTTCATTCACCCCTTTAAGGGGCATATTATCATAGTTGCAAAAAAAAGTCCACGAGAACTACCTTTTGCGCTTTCCAGGAGGCAGCATACAGACAAGAAACGTAATGAAAAAAAGTACCGTTCCAAAGAGCAGCAGCAGTCTTCCACGGCGGATTCGCTCCGACCTTCCAAAAAGCGAATTCTTTTCTGCCCGGCTTCCTGTTTTTTCCGATTCACCACTTTTCTGTTTTCCCTCTTCCTGTCCCTTTTCCGTTTCTTTCTCCTTCCCTTCCTCTTCAAAAACTACGTTTCTTCCAGCTTTTGAAGTTCCATACCCTGCTGTCTTTTTTATCAGCTCCTCTGTCTTTTCCTGTGCGCTCTTTCTTTTCTTTTCATATGGCGCGACCTCTTTCGTACCATTGCTGACAAAGATCGGTATTTCCGGACTCCAGAATTCATTTCCGGCCAGATCGCACACGTATACCTGCACTGTCTGCCACTCCTGACCGGCATCCAGCCTCAGCTTTACTGCTTTCCCCTCTTCTTTCACAGTCTGTACCAGTTCACTGTCGTGGTAAATCCGCGCCACCTGAATACCAAGATTATCTTTGGGCTGGACACAGACCGTATGATACTGCGCTTCGTAAACACCAAGTGGTTCTGCTCCGGTAATCAGACACTCCGGTGCAGTCCAGTCGAGTGCAAACGTTACCTGTTTTCCCTGCAGTCCGGTATCACTTTCATTCTGTGCGCGATCCTTTGACGCCAGAAGAAGTTCGTATACGCCTTCCCTTTCAAAAAAGCCTGCCGGAATCGTATAGCGGTATTGTTTCCATGAATCACTGCTCCCCTGCAATTCAACCGTGTAATCACTTTCCCTGTTTAATTTTTTCAGTTCACCGTTCTCTCTGCAGAAAATTTCCGATTCACCCACATAATCAATATTCATCTCAAGAAACACAATATCCTCTGCCTTTGTCAGATAATAGAGCTGCAAAGCTTCTTTTGTTTTATCAGCCAGATCATAAACTGAACCAAAGCGATTAACTGAAAAATCCAGCATCCTCTGCGTAATGTTTCCGGCCAGATCCTCTGCCTTCACTTCCAGCCGATAAGCGTCATCGTACGCTTTGTCCTTTGGAAAATCAAAAAATACCGCCGATGCAAAATCTTTTTGCTCCTCCAAAGACCTTATTTTCGGCATTTTTCCATTATTCGCTCCTGTAATTTTTACCGTAAACGAGCCGGGACGATAAAACGAATCACTGCATTTTACCTGAATCGGCACATTGCCTGAATTTGCTGTCTGATTCTGTACCCCTTCAATTTCAATTTTCGGCGGCGTACAATCCACACAGATTGGCATACTCGAAGAAAATGCCAGATTTCCAACACGATCCTCCGTGCGCACATAAACACGATATCTGCCCTCTCTCGAAATAGATATCTGTTCATTGCTGCTGCAGTCCGTCCAGTCTGTCCAGCTTCCCTCCTGCAAAGAGCCATCATCGCCTCCATCATTTTCACTGCCGATCCGATAAGAGATCCGTTTCAGCCCACTCTTTCCATCCGGCGGAACGGTTACAGTCACAGTCGCCGACTGTGCTGAATAAGCAACTCCATTTTCTGTATTTCCAGATGATTCAATCCGCGCCTCAGGTACTTCTCCATCCACAAAATATGCCTCCTGCTGAAGTGTTGACAAACCGGTTACCTTTCCCTGTTCATCTGTCTTTTTCAGTTGAAAGGTAAACATGCCATCCTTTTGAATATCAGAAACACTTCCACCGTGCGTATAGCCTTTCTGCTTTGTCGGCTCTACATAAATGCTGCTTCCCTTCCGTACCCACAGCCGTCCTTCCTCATCCCGATACCACGCATTCTCATCTCCATGTATTTCATACTGTTCTCCTCGATATACCGGAACCGGCTCAGGCAGCGTTTCTTCCGAACTATGCTGTGTTTCTGATTCTTCCTCTGCCTCTGTCATAGAATCCTTTTCTGATTCCGGCTTCGTCTCTGGCTCTTTATCCGTTTCCGGCTCTTGCTTCGTTTCCGGTTCTTTATTTGTTTCTTCTATTCCCTCAGCCTCTTTTTCGCTTTCTGTTTCTGTTACGGTCTCGGTTACTGATTCCGTTGCTTTCTCTGTTACTTTTTCTGTTACTTTTTCTGTTGCTTTCTCTGTTGACTCCTCCGTTTCTGTCTCTTTCTCGGTCCTATCCTCTGTTTCCGTTTCTTCCTCCGTTGCTTTCTCTGTTGTCTCCTCTGTTTCCGTTTCTTTCCCTGTTGTCTCCTCCGTTTCTGTCTCTTTCTCCGTCCTCTCCTCTGTTTCTGTCTCTTTCTCCGTCCTCTCCTCTGTTTCTGTCTCTTTCTCCGTCCTCTCCTCCGTTTCCGTTTCTTCCTCTGTTGCTTTCTCTGTTGTCTCCTCCGCCGGTTCCGTCATCTCTTCTGTTATCAGCTCCGTCATCCACTCACTCTCATAGCTTGTTTCCTGTTCTGTTCCAGGCGTTTCTTTAGTATCACTTTCTGTTTCACTTTCCGTACCACTTTCTGTTTCGCACTCTGTTTCTGCTACAACCTCTGTTATCGCCTCTGTTGTCTTCTCCGTCCCTTCCTCTGTTATTTTCTCTGTTATTTTCTCTGTTTCCTCCTCTGTCATTTTCTCTGCCTCTGTCTCTGATTCTTTCCCCGTTGTTTCCTCCTTCACTGGTTCCGTCTTCTCTTCACTTTCAAATTCTGTTCCCTGCTCTCCCACGGCCTCTCTTTCGGTATCTCTTTCTATATTATTTTCCGTTTCACTCTCTGTCTCACTTTCTGATTCTGTTTCCACATCCGCCTCTACTTCTTTACCTGCTTTTGAGGAAACAATTGTACCGGCAAACGCTTCACAGCCTTCTGCTTTTTCAAACGCCATATAGCCACTTTCTTTTATATATTCCGCTTCTCCTTCCGAATACGCCCATGCACAGAACAGCATTGCCCCAAGTCCAAGCGAAACTGCAATACACGTCTTTCCAAACTGTTCTGCCCGAGCCGTTTTTCTTTTTTCTTCCTTTTGGACACACTTTTTTTGTTCTTTCTTCATATTTTTTCACTTTTCTCTCCCCGTCTTTTCTCTGAACAGTGACTATTATTTTATGTTTCCTGCATTTTTCCAGTAACACGCCTCCATGATATCCGGGCCACTTTTAACTGTTCCTCAAGCTGTTCTTTCTTATCCTGATCCTGCACCTCTTCATTCAGAAAATTTTCCAAATCATCAAGTATCCGATCAACCTCACAGTCATCCATATACAGTTCTGCTGCTCCCATCACTACACAAATCAACAATTCTTCCGCTGCCTCTGCCCGCAGCTGCACCGCCTCAGCCACAAATCCCGGTGAATTCCAAAGCTGTATTAATTTACGCCACAGCGATACATAAACGCGCTCTGTTCCTTCTTTTTCTTCCCGTTTTCCAAGACAGTCATAATAGCCGGACAATTCCATATAAATACGTGCACTCGGCAGCCAATCAGTCTTTCTCTCACTTTTTCTGCCAAAATCAACCGCCTTCTGAAACCACGCTGCCCCTGCGCTTCGGCCTCCGCTTCCATCATAAAAATACCAGTACGCCAGCCCAAGCCGATACGAAAAAATGCCTGCCTTTTCCGGGTCTTCTTCTATTTTTTCCAGAATCGTCTGCTCCTCCAGCTGCGGTATTGTCAGTAAAAGTTCCTGAAGCCCCCTCTCTTCTTCCACAGTAAAACGAAAATCATCCAGAATCTGATCCAATGCCTGCAGCAGTACCGGTATCCCATCTGATTTCAACCGCAGGACTTCCTTATATTTTTCATATGCTCCTTCCCAGCCAAGTCCTTTGGCCGCCTCCATCAATGTTTCTGCCGTAAGCTGGCGTTCTGCTGTATTTTTCTGCTCCTCCCGCAGCCACATCAGCGTCCCGAAACAAGTCAGAATCAAAAGCAAACTGGATGCTCCAACAAACGGAAGCAGTTTTTGCCTCCTTTTCCATCGTTTTTTTGCATTTCGTAAAGCCCCTGCAAGCGCCTGTCCATCCGGATATCGGTTTTTCGGATTTTCAGAAAGACAGATCGCTACTACACGATCCGCTTCTTTTCTCCAGAATGGTTTTCGTCCATGCTTTCCTGATCTCGTCCTAAAATATTTTTTGTCCATCTTATCTTCCGAAATTGGACAGCAGCTTCCGCTTAGCAGATAAAAAAGTACCGCTCCAATCCCATATATATCCGTCTTTCCATCCAATCTGACATTACTCTGATACTGCTCCGGTGCAGCAAATCCCGGTGTCCCTCTGCATTCCTCAGACGTTCTTGTCTGCCCGGCATGAACTGCAGCGCCAAAATCAATCAAAACGATCCGACCATTTTTTCGGATCAGAATATTAGATGGCTTAATATCGAGATGCAAAATCGGATAGGCGCGGCTATGAAGATAACCAACCACCTCCGCCAGCTGCTCCGCGACCGAGAAAAAAGTATCTGGCGTAAGATTTTTCCCTGCATAGCTCTGAATTACTTCTCCCTTTACATATTCCAAAATCAGCCATATACTTCCGCCTTCTTCCAGCACATCTATTACCTCCGGAAGTGAAGGATGGTGAAGGCGCTTCATCATCTGCAGCTCATGATACTCATCCCTTCCTTTTTCCATTCGTATCTGCTTGGCAGCACGCAGCTGCTCCGTCACAAGGTGCTTCACAAGGTACACCGTTCCATCTCCTCCACCTCCGAGCCTTTTCAAAATCAGATAGCTTTCCGAAAAACGACCATGTCCTCCCGCTTCCCCCAGCTTTTTCACCCCCTTTTTATCCAATTTGTCTTATCAAGCGGATATTCACAATCTGCTTCGCTACTTGTTCATAACCGAGTCATAACCGAGCAAAACATTTTTTCCGTCATAAAGAGACATTTTCATTTACTTTGTAATCACTTTATATTGTATGTGATTTATATAATATAGAATTATATGTCTATTGTCAATATGTATTTTTCTATCAAGAGATTCTGTCAATCAGATATTCCAAATCGCTCCTAGACTCTCAGTTGGAGCTTTCACCCCTCCCTGACATCCGCATTCTATTTTCCGTATTATCAGCTTCTTCTTTATTACCTGCACTTTATTAAAGGCAGAAATATCTCCCCATCTGTTATCATATTATTTCCTGTAAAAGAAAAGAAAGATACAGGTTCCATTTCATCACCTGTATCTTTCCTTTTTTCTGTCTGCTTTATCTTATGATGTGAGTGCCAAAAGTAAATTTTGCCACTCACTGATGTAACCGGATTGCTCCATTGCTATGCAATCCCACTGGGTTTATTTGATTCGAGCAAAGTATGCATCAATTCCATCTGCAATTCCTTCTGCCATAAGCAACTGTACAGAAGCATCCGACATTCGGAGATCATCTGACTGGTTCGTCATAAAGCCCATCTCAAGAATCATAACCGGAAGCCTGCTCCAGTTAATTCCGGTCATATTGTCGTAATACTGTACTCCAAGGGAAGCGAACGATGCCTTTTCACAGTAGGCATTTAAAATACTCTCACCCAGCGCATACGAATCTGCTGCCAGGTCGCCAACATATGGATTCGATGGCGACGGCACCATTGCAAGTGCGCCACTCACGCCCGGATCATCGGAGCCATTTGCATGAATCCGCACATAAATATCACCGCCCTGGTCATAAGCAAGCTGTGCACGTTCCGCATTGCTGATTGCCGCATCATTATCCTCTCTGGTCAATACAACGCGATACCCTCGTTTTTTAAGTTCTTCACGCAGCAGCAGTGAAATTTCAAGGTTTAACTCATACTCCGGCTTTCCGCTGTAGGACCCTTGGGTACCGGTTGTCGCCTTCGCCTTCATCTCTGATGATCCAGGCGCACTCGGTTCTTTTTCCGACATATCTACCCAGCTTCCCTGGTGTCCCGGATCAATTGCAACCGTCAGCAACTGATCGGTTTCTGTCTCCGTCTCTGTTTCCGTTTCGATTTCTGTTTCCGTCTCGATTTCTGTCTCCGTCTCTGTCTCTGTTTCCGTCTCTGTTTCCGTCTCTGTTCTTACCTCGGTCGCCGGTTCTGTCATTTTTTCTGATTTTTCCGTTTCTGTATCAACTTCCCTGCCATCCTTATTTCTTTCCGAATTTTTTTCTGCTCGTCTAGTTTCTGTGTCATCTTCCGTGTCCAAAAATGTTTCCGGTATATCTTCCTGCTTTTCCTGCTGATCCTTCTTCTCATTTTTCTGACTATTCAAACCATAAATCAGACCGATCAAAATCATCAGTAAAATCACTACTACTCCAACCAGGAATCCGGTAAGCGGAAATTCTTTTTTTCTGTCTTTGTGGAAATTCTTCCTTTTTTCCTGTTTCACAAAGCGTCCACCTTTCTGTTTTTATATGCGGACCGCCTGACACTTCTCCAGTCAGTCCCCTCTTTACTATAAGCATCTGCTGTATGAAACGCAAGAAAAACATTTTCATTGCAATGGTTCTGTATACACAACATACACATCCGGCTGATCCATTAATGCCAGAACCGTCTTCTTATCCATCACTGCGGCAAAACCGTAAATATCAAGCCCGTTTTGTTCCACATAATCCGCTGCTTCCCGCAAAACACTGCCCTTTTCTTTTCCGTCTGCATCTGTAGCTATTCCATTTCCTTCCCAGCCCATCAGGTTCAGAAATATGTCATGATCTGCCATATAACGCAAAAGGCTGGTAAAATGTGTCTTCATATATGCCTCCGTTTTCTGCAGTTCGCTGTCATCCTCCGGCATTTCATACGACACCCTCTCTGATTCCTCCTGCACTGCAGCTTCCGCCTGTTCTGATCGTTCCTCCAAAGGCACATTCCATGTAATGAGATTCGGATATTTTTCCTCGTCCCATGCGAAAGAAGAGGACTGTGAAACATCGTACAAAAAACCGATATTTTCCGCATGGAATATCTGTTCAGAACCCTCCAGTGCTCCATACGGTTCTGTTTTCACGGCACACCATAATTCTCCGACTGAAAAATCAAGGCTGTCCATCCATCGGACAAAATCCTCATAATCCTTCATCTTCTCCAGTGATACGTATCCAATATACTTCGCATCCTCATTCAATTTTCCGGCAAATATTCTCGCTTCCTCCGGACTTCCTGCCGCACAAAATAAATAGCTTTCCTTGTCAGTATTCATCACCTTCTCCAAATCTGAAAGTGATTTCGTAAGATCCCCATATACCTGATTCCAGGCAAAACAATTACCAGTCGGCTGTTTCAACAGATTTTCATTGTACAAACGCAGATGATTCCGTGTCAATTCACCTGACACAGTTGTAAACACTCCCGTATAACTTACATTCTGAGTAATATCAACATCATACTTTCCATAGCCTTTTGCTTCTGAAACAACATTTACTCTTCTCTTTCCGGGCAGAAAAAGCTCCGAATACACCGCCATATCAAGACTCATCTGATTGTTTCCTCCGCCTGTTTCTTTTCCCGGATCATAATAAAATCCGGAAATGACATGTGGAAGAACAAACTGAATGAGCAGCACTACTGCAAGCACCACCGCAAGTACCACAGTTCCCATTTTCAGGAACGCTCTGCGGATCGAGCGGTTAACCAGGTCCGCAAAAGATTCTTCTTCCTTTTTCTGCTTCAATCCTTCTGCTTCAAATAATTCCTGTAATTTCGGAATTTCTTCCTCTTGTGAACATAAATATTCGCTGATCGCCTCATGTTTTTCAATTTCATCTTCAATCTGCCCTCTCGTCTTCTCATCCAGCAGATTTTTCTGATACTGTTCAAGCAACTTCCGATACTTCATATTCCACCTCCATATTTTCATGCAGCTATAATGCAGGTTTTCTTTTCCTGCTCTGCGTATTTCTTTATTACTTCAGCGCTACTTTTTTTCCAGCATTTTGCGCAGCTTTCGCTTCGCCCGATAGCTCTGCACCCGTATGTTTTCCGGCGTCAGGTGCAGAAATGCTGCAATCTCTTTTTGCTGAAATCCTGAAAAATACTGCAGTACCAAAATTTCTCTTCCCGGACTGTCCAGCGAAAGCAATGCATTCCACAGACAATTTTTTTCTTCTTTTCCAATCACCTCATCCAGCGGATCAGGACTGCTCCCATATCCGCTTCTTTCTTCTTTATCCGGATTTTCTCCCGAATGCACCCTATCTTCCTTTTTTATCTCATTTAAACACAGATTTCTGGCTACCACATAAAGCCATGCGCGCATATTCGTGTGAGAATCCTTCAGTGCCGTAAATGCCTTCAAAAATGTTTCCTGAAGAATATCCTCTGTCAGGTTTTTTCGTCCACATATTGCATAAATATATACATATATCTCACGATAGTATTTTTCATAAAGAACTTCCAGTAACTTCTGATTCAGATCCTCACCCCCCATAGCGGGAATTTTTTACTCTTCCCATTGTTTTTTTGCCTCGCGAAAAGCTTTTCACTTATATAACAAAATACCAGGAAAAATGTTACACCTTTTTCCTGCTTTTTGCAGCTTTTTTATCAAATGATTACTCCTCGCATCCCTACCCACTGCTTATTGCTCCGCGCAATTGAAGCAAGGGACTTGCCTGACTCGGTTAAAAAGCAGAGGTACGTGTCATACAATGTATAACGCGTACCTCTGCTTCAGAAATTTTTTTGATGTTTTAAGCCTAGAAGAAATCCTCTCCCTGAAGAGCGTCAAATCCTTCCTCACCGGTCCGTACCTTAATTACATTCTGAACGTTGTATACAAATATCTTTCCATCTCCGATATGGCCTGTATACAATGCTTTCTTTGCTGCCTGAATCACTTTTTCAGGTGCTACTTTGCTGACTACCACATCCACCTGGATCTTCGGAAGCAAATTCATATCCATCTGAACGCCTCGATAATATTCAGCCTTTCCCTTCTGAATGCCGCAGCCAAGTACATTTGTCACAGTCATTCCGGTTACGCCAATACTGTTCAATGCGTTTTTCAGATCGTCAAATTTACTCTGCTTTGCAATAATCGTAATCTTTGTCAGATGTGTATCACTGGCAACAGGAGTTGTTTCCATCCGAAGCTGTACCGGCACCGCATCCTCTTCCGAAACCTGTTTTTCTCTTCCGGCTGCCGATATCGATGAAACAGAAGCATCAGAACCAAAAGCACTTCCGCTGAAGTTATTGATGCTGGAAGCCAGCGCGAAATCTGCATATGCAGACGCCAAACCATGCTCATGAATATCAAGACCTTCTATTTCTTCTGTGGCAGATGCACGCAGACCAATTGTCTTTTTCAAAACTGTAAAAATAATCGTCATTGTAACAGCAACCCACGCAATTACGGCCACCACACCGAGTACCTGTATTCCGAAAAACTTAAATCCTCCGCCATAAAAGACTCCAAGTTTTTCTCCTGAACCAAAATCATAATAAGCAAACAAACCTGTCAGAAGTGTACCGGTCGCACCACAGATTCCATGAACCCCTACTGCTCCGACCGGATCGTCGACTTTCAGCTTCTGATCTACAAATTCAATACCAAATACAACTGCAAATCCAGCCAGAAAACCAATCAGGGCAGCTCCTACCGGAGTAACCGTGTCACAGCCTGCCGTAATCGCCACAAGGCCGGCCAGAGAACCGTTGAGCGTCATCGAAACATCCGGCTTCTTATAACGCACCCAGGTAATAATCAACACGGTAACCGTTGCTATTGCTGCAGCGAGATTTGTAGTATAAAAAATTCTTGCTGCATTTACTGCTCCGTCTCCTGAGAGAGCTACTGTAGAACATCCATTAAATCCGAACCAGCAGAACCAGAGAATAAACACACCAAGTGCCGCCAGTGTCATGCTGTGACCGAGAATTGCATTCGGTTTCCCATCTTTATCATATTTTCCAATTCTTGGTCCAAGAATTGTTGCTCCGATAAATGCAGCGACACCGCCTACCATATGAACTGCCGTTGACCCTGCAAAATCATGAAAGCCCATACTCTGCAGCCAACCGCCGCCCCAGATCCAGTGTCCGGAAATCGGATACACGAACAAACTGATCAGCGCACTGTAAACACAGTAAGATGAAAACTTTGTTCGCTCTGCCATTGCTCCGGAAACAATGGTTGCAGACGTTGCACAGAAAACTGTCTGAAAAATCATCGTCGCATAATCATCCTGTTTCAGGCAGAACAGATCAATTCCACCAAAAAGTGCCCCGGTGCCTCCAAACATAATGCCAAAGCCGATAAACCAGTAAATCGGAGTACCGATACAGAAATCCATCAAGTTCTTCATGACGATATTTCCGGCATTCTTTGCTCGCGTCAGACCGGTTTCTACCATCGCAAATCCGGCCTGCATAAAAAATACGAGTGCCGCACCAAGCAGAATCCACCCAATATCTACACTGGTTGCCAATGCTTTTAATTCATCCATAATATTTTCCTCCTCTTCTGGGCTTCTGCTTTGGTATGCAAAGAAATTCCTCTTCCTACTCCAAACTGCCCGAACGCGAAAAGGCGCTGCGGATATTCTCCACAGCGCCTTCGCTTGATGTCGGTATTCTAACTCAGCATTTCTTACGTATCAATAAAATTTATTAAAAAAATCTGAATTTGTCTGTTTCATAGAATTTTAGCATTGTTTTAACAGATTTTTTTCGGTTTTTACCAGTACAGTTATTTCGATAACGATGTACTAAATTCTGATAGAATCTTACAAACAATACGATAAGAGTCTCTTCACATCATCGGCACTTGATGCAATCCGCTCCGGCGCTGCTCCGTGCTCCAGCAAAAATTTCCGTGACCGAAAGCCCCAGTCGACTGCGATTTCATCAATCCCACAATTACGCGCAGTATCTATATCCACATCTGAATCTCCGATATACACTGCGTGTTCTTTATCTGCGCCGAGTTCCTGCAATGCCTGAAAAACAGTATCCGGAGCCGGTTTTTTCCTGACTCCCTCACGTTCTCCGATCGCTACCAGAATCCGATTTTCAAAATAAATCTGATTTAACCTTTTTACCGCAAAATCTGCTTTATTAGAAACAATTGCTACCTTACAGCCTTCCTTTTGCAGCCAATCCAAAAGCTCGATAATGCCCGGATACGGCCTGGTCTTCTCCATGCAGTGCTCTCCATAATACTCTGTAAAAGAACGATAGATTGCTTCATAGTCCGGATTTTCACTGCCCTGCTGAATTGCACGTTCAATCAGCTTTCGGATTCCGTTTCCCACAAATCTTCGCACATCATCCATCGTATGCTCCGGAATCCGGAACTGACGCATCACCGCATTCACGCTGTCTGTCAGGTCTGCAAGCGTATCCAGCAGTGTACCGTCAAGATCAAAAACAACCGTATCGTACCTTCTGTTCTGTATCTTTTCCACTGTTTAAACCTCTCTTCTTGTTTCTTGTAAAGCGGACATTCGCAATCCGCTTCGCTACTTGTAGGATCATAGGGGCTTCAGGCTCGTAAGGAATCCTTCCGTAAACGGATCTCTCCTTACGAGATCCTTCCTATGATATTTCATAACCTATATCATGAGTGAGGTATCTCACTTATGATACAAGCCACTCCCTACCCACTGCTTATTGCTCCGTGCAACCTCGCAGGGGACTTGCCTGACTCGGTTAAACCACACGCGCCTGAGGTGCACGGCTTTTTGCATTCAGTATACATGCTTTTGCTGAAAATGAACAGTTATTTTTTAACCCGCGCGGATAATAAAGCATACCTGATATATTCGCGCTCGGTTCTGCCTGCGGCAGACACCATCCTGCCAGTCCGGCTCTCTTCATTTCCTTGAGAATACAAATACCGCTTTTCCAGATAACGACTGCAGACTCCAATACCACGCACGACAAAATCGAAAGGCAGAACCACAGCAGAATAAGTGCCGGAAACCACTTTAGGCCATGAACAAATCCAAACAGATCATCCAGAAAAACTTCTGTCAGGAAACCGCATGCCAGGCTGCAGAACATCTTCCAAAAATAACCTGCTCTTTTAGACTTTTCTTCCTTATTCACTGCTTCTGTCTGATACAGCCGCTGATTTTTTCTCTGATTTCGGCCATTCCCTTTCCGTATTTTTGCGGCACTTTTACTGCTGTAATCTTCGTATCCAATGATTGTTTCCCTTCCCATTTCTCCGCCTCCATTGCAAACACCTGTTCTTTTTCTTTCTGTATTGTACCATAAGAACAAGTGTTTTGCAAGAGGTTTTTCGAACATTTTTTCGATTTCTTTCTTTTACAGATTTCCGTTAAAAATCTGTGCAATCGGAGAATCCTCTGAAAGGATTACGGTCTTATTTCCACCTGTCATGGAAGCTTTCAGCGCATCCAGACTCCGCACAAATGAATAAAAGTCCTGACGGTCCTCTTCACCATATGCATCTGCCAGAATTTTCATATATTCCCGTTCGCCTTCTGCAGCAAGAATCTCCGCCTGTTTTTTCGCATCTGAAATCTGAATTGCCATTTCCTTATCCGTTGTATTTCGGATTACCTTCGCTTCAGAGCTTCCCTCTGCTTTATAAGTTGCTGCAATATTGTCACGTTCAGAAATCATACGCTCATATACAGCTTCCTTATTATCATCCGGCAGATCAAGCTGCTTTGTTTCAAACTTAATCAGCTCAATGCCATACTGCTCCATGTTGTTTCCAATTGCATTTAATACCATTTCTGCAAGCTCTCCATCCCGGCTCGTGATTACCTGATCCTGTGTCAGAGAACTGATGGCATTTTTGGTTGCATTATAAACTGCAGTATTGATACGACCCTCTCCGCTTTCAATTGATGAATTCAGGGTCTGTGCAAATTTCAGCGGATCACTGATGCGCCACAGCACATAGCTGTCGCTGATCATCGTCTTTTTGTCCTTTGTGATCACATCTGAAGCTGCCAGATCATAAAGCAATGTTTCTTTTGGAAGTGTCTGTGTACTCTCAAGAAATGGAATACGCAGGCTGATGCCCGGTTCACTAATAACCCGATCAACCTTTCCAAACTGACGGATCAGCTTATATTCATTCTGTGCAGTTACTGTTACAGCTTCTGCCATGCCTGCCAATAAAAGCAGTATCCCAGCTGTAATCGCTATTTTTTTCTTTTTCATATCCGTTTCCTCCGATTTTTCTGGTTTTTCTGATTTTTACAACTTTTTTCTCTGTCAAATACATACAACGGTTCATTCTTTATTTTTCCGTCACATTTTTCTCTGCAGCTGCTTCTCCGTCTGTCTTTTCTTTCGGCGTATTTTCGGAAGGTTCGTCCTGCAAAACTCCGGCAAAAGAATCCAGCGGCAGAATCTTCTGTACACCGTTTCCACTGTCGATCACAAGCTTCATGCCCGGAAGTACATTTTCCATTGTTTCATAAAACATACGCTTCTTTGTAATTTCCGGATTTTTGCTGTATTCTTCATACATCGCATTAAACCGTGCCACTTCAGCCTCCGCTTCATTGATGCGCACCTGTTTTTGCGCTTCTGCATCCTGAATGATCTGGTCTGCCTGTGCTTCTGCCTCCGGAAGCTTTTCACTTCGATACTTATTTGCATTATTGATCGCAGTCTCTTTTCCCTGCTTTGCTGTCTCCACAGCCTTAAATGCCTTCATAACCTCCTGTGTCGGTGGTTCAGAATCCTGTATCGTGATATTGACGAGCTGAATTCCTAAATCCTGCTCCTCTATCTGTTCCAAAACCATTTCACGTATTTTACTTTGAATCTCACCTTTTCCGGTCGTCAGCACATCATCCACATTGTAGCTTGCAATTACCGTCCGGATACAGCTCTGAGCAATGCTCTTCAATATTTCCTCCGGCTGATCAGAAGTGTACAGATATTTTACCGGCTCCGCAATTCGATATTCCACGAAAAAATCCACATCGATAAAATTGTAATCGGCAGTAATCATAATTCCTTCATTCTCCACCGTCTGATTGTCCTCCAGACTGTATCCAATCGGGAAGCCCTGAATTGTTGTATTCACCTTCTCTACCTGCTGGACAAACGGAATTTTGAAATGAAGCCCTGTTTCTGATACTGCTTTTGGTACACCAAACGTGATCAGTACCGCCTGTTCCTGCTCCTGAATCTGGTACGTTGCATCGCTTGCAAGCACAACCACTACAACTGCTGCAGCTGCACCAATTAAAATGTGCTTTACACGCTTTCCCATTTTCGGCATTCCGGAAAAAGGTGCTTTTCCGGAATTAAAATTAAATTGTCTCATACGTTTCCCTCCATGTATTTATTTTGTTTTCTTTCTGTCTTGCTTTCTTCTTGCTTTCTTTCGGTGTTTCAGCTGATCCACGTTCTCCAAAGAAAAGAAAAAGACTTTCATTTCGGACATATCTTTTTATGCCTAAAATAAAAGTCTTGCTGATTATCTCACGATGCGAGTATTTTCTCTACTGTATTGACGCATCCATGTACCACCCGGATTGATATAACCGTCGTCATCTGCATCTCCCCGCATGGCCGCTACTCCCTTTTCTTTAGCGGAATCATAGCACAGGTAACGACAAATTGCAAGAGGATTTTTTGATCCTTAACATCATTTTATGGATTTGCTATAATTTTTACTCCGTCTTTAATCACTGCCTTCAATTCAAGCTCTGAATCAAGCAGCACAATATCCGCTTTCTTTCCACTTTCGATTGAGCCATACCGATCCTCCACGCCCAAGCTCCTGGCCGGATTGATCGTTGCGCATGCTACTGCTGTTTCCAGCGGAATCCCCATTTTCTTCACTGCCGTTCTCATACAGTCCATCAGATTTGTTGCGGAACCGGCAATTGCACCATCCGATACCAATGTTGCCAATCTTCCAACCACTTTAACATCCAGTCCGCCAAGCGTATACTGTCCGTCCGGCATACCGGTAGCCCGCATGCTGTCACTGATGAAAATCATCCGGTCTGCTCCCATCATCTCAAACGTAGCACGGACAGTCGATGGATGAATATGTATTCCATCACAGATAATTTCTGCCATAACATCTTTATTATCAAATACCGCTCCAATCACTCCCGGAGCGCGATGCGTAAACGCCGGCATTGCATTATATAGATGTACCGCATGGTTTACTCCTGCCCTGCAGGCAGCCATTGCGGTATCATAATCCGCATTGGTATGTGCCAGAGACACATTCACCCTGCCGCAAACCTCTTTGATAAACTCAATCGCATTCTCACTTTCTTCCGGAGCTACCCCAATAAATTTTACCAGCCCTTCGGATGCTTCCAGAAATCTGTCACAAATCTCCACGCTGCACGGCAGAATATTTTTCTCATCCTGTGCACCTTTTTTAATACGGCTGATAAAGGGACCTTCCATATTAATTCCGAGCAGATCCGCCTTATGGCAGTCTTGCGTCTCCTTTTTATATTCCGCGGCAACCTGAAGAATCCGTTCCAGTTCCTCCACCGGCAAAGTCATTGTCGCCGGCGCCATAGCTGTAACACCTACTGACGCTTCATACTCAGCAATCCTTCCAATGGCATCTTTTTGTCCATCACAGAAATCATCACCTTTACAACCATGAAAATGAAGATCGATCAAACCCGGAATTGCATAGTTTCCATTTCCGTCAATTACATTTCCCTCCAGCTTTGGAGTATCCTTTTCTTCATAAATACTTTGAATACAATTTTCATTCAGGACAATTCCGCCTTTTACGAATTTTTTTTCTGATGTATACACATAAACATTATCAATAATCATTTTCAATCTTATCCTCCTGTAAAACATAGTATATCCTTTTACAAACGCTTTTGCAATCCGTAATTCAGAGCAAATCAAAAGACATGACTTGCCTGACTCGGTTAAAGCGGATATTCGCAATCCGCTTCGCTACTTGTAGGATCATAATGGATCCAGGCTCGTAAGGAATCCTCCCGTAAACGGATCCTCCTTACGAGATTCCACAAGTGGGTCCTTCCTTATGATAAAAGTAAAATCAAGCACAAAAAAACTGGAAACCATTGATTTCTCAAGATCTCCAGTCTTCTTATCAGCGTGCGTTAGAGGATTCGAACCCCCGACCTTTTGGTCCGTAGCCAAACGCTCTATCCAGCTGAGCTAAACGCACATTCTTTATTTTGTTGAGTTCTTTTCGTTTGCCTCTCAACATCGATTATTATATAGCGTCCTTCTCTTTTTGTCAACACTTATTTTTAATTTTTTCTAATTTTTTTAATTGTTCCTTTTTTTGTGTTTTTTAGCACGATTCTTAGACATTCCAAGAGCGTATGCCAAAGCGGATATTCGCAATCCGCTTCGCTACTTGCTCATAACTGAGTAGCTGCTTCGCAGCTTATCAGGAGTGGCTTGTACCATTCCTGATACAAGCAAGTCCCCACCCACTGCTTATTGCTCCGCACAACCTCGCAGGGGACTTGCTTGACTCGGTTAAAAAATACTCTCACAAAATTCTATAGCAAAACCATCAAATAATGCAATCAGGACGGATTGCCAGAACGGATGCAGTTTTCCGGCATTCCGTATATACTTCTGCTACTTATAAAGAATAATCGCCATCCGCTCTTCCATATTGTCGTAAATGGTCTTTGCTGCTTCCGGCGGAAGATTAACACAGCCATGGGATCCATTCGTCTGGTATATTGTACCGCCAAATGAATTTCTCCACCATGCATCATGCAGGCCCTGCCCGTCATGGAACGGCATCCAGTACTGAACATCTGTATTCCATGCGCCATTTCCCTGCCCGCCACTCAAAACAGACGGACTTTGTTTGTAAGGAATTGAAAATACACCAGTTGCCGTTTCGCGATCATCCTTCGGAAGTCCGGTCACAACGTCTGTCTCGACTACCAGATTCCCGTCTTTATAAAACCACAGATGCTGTGCAGTCAGATTGACCTCAACATAGTTTCCGCACAGATCATCCTTTCCTTCCCGCTTATATCCTTTTACCGCATATACCGGCTCGCGCTCTACTTCTGTATTGGAACGAATATCCTCAAGCAGCTGCTGTGCTTCTGCATCTTTATCAATCTGATATCCGTAATCACTGCTGTCAAATGTAATAGTTTTTCCGTCATGTGTTGTGAATTCTCTGGAATAATAAAGCGTATCATATTTTGCTGCAAGATCGTAGACGTAATTATATACGGCTTCCTCATCAATCACGCCTTCTCCATCCTCTATCGTCAGCCAGTCTTTTATCGTTGACCAATTGATCTCTTCATATTCATCACCGAACATCAGCTTGATATCCGCCTTGCAAAATGAATTGTAAATATTCATTGTCGTATTCATCTCGCTGTCGTTCTGAGTCACAGCCGGAACGTAATAAAGTCCTGACGGAAAATCTACGGTCACATCCTTTTGCGGACGGCTTGCTGCCACAAGTTTATCTGCTGTATCCTTAATCATCACCTGAAGATCCGCATCGTCAAACTCCGTGCCGTACGTCTCCGGCTTGATATAGTACTCTTTTCCATCGTACTCCATTGTCGCATCCACGCTTGCCACACGGGTCTTTGCGAATTTTGCCGCACAAACATTTGATTTAAAGATATCCTCATCATAATCAAACGGAACATCCACTTCAAATGTATTTCCATCCATCAGGCTAAGCAGCAGGCTGACGTTCTGCTGGCGCATACAATCCTGAATAGCAGAAAGAAGCTTTTTTTCATTGATGGTATATCCCATATCTGCCAGTGTAAGCGTTTCTGCTGTTTCGCCTCCCTCTGTGACCGTGATCTTCGGCGCACTGTAATCTTTCTCCAGCATCAGGAGTACTTCCTTACACGTCTTCTCAGAGACATCGTAACCGTTGATCTTCGTCTCCTTGAAAAACAATCCGCTGTTTACCTGTGTATACAGATAATAAGCAGCACCGACGCCTACTGCCAGGATCACAACCAAAATTGCCAGAATTGCTGTTTTCAGTCCTTTTTTCTTTTTTTTCTCCACGTCTTTATCCCTTGCCCTTCTTTATTTCCGTCTGCCTCTGTGCTCCCCACAGTGCGAGGCACATTCTTTTTTACTTATTCTTCCCATATATTGCACTATTATCCAGCAATAGTCAAGAAAGGGAATCTTAAGTTTTTATTTCATAATTTTCTTTAACACAAAAAGAGCTGCCGCTCCATAGAGAAAAAAACTTCTCTATTTTGCAGCAGCTTCTTCATTCGAAAAAATAACCGTAACCTCTGTCCCGACTCCAATTTCACTCCTCAGCCGCAGCTTTGCATGATGCTGCGCTACGATATGTTTGACAATCGCAAGTCCCAGGCCCGTTCCGCCTGTCTGTTTGGAGCGGCTTTTATCCACCCTGTAAAATCTTTCAAAAACACGCTCCTGACTTTCTTTTGGTATTCCGATTCCGGTATCTTTTACGATCAGCACCGGAAAACCATTTTCTTTGCCAACGATCACCTGCACCTTTCCGCCAAGTCGGTTGTAACGGATCGCATTGTCGCTCAAATTATACAGCAGCTCCTCCAGCATTTCCTTATTGCCATGCACAACGCACGGAATACCGCTGCATTCAATCTGTATGCCATGATTTTTCGCATTCAGTCTCAGCGAGGAGACACATGCATCCGCAAGGCCGTACAGATCCACATCTGTAAAAGCAACCTCCATATCATCTGCATCCAGTTCAGACAGCCGGATAATATCATTGATCAGCGTCAGCAGCCGCTTTGCATTCCGGTGAATCTCAGCCGCAAACCGCTGAATATTATCCTCACCGGCAAGCCCCGTCTCAATCAGCTCCGCATAACCGGAAATGGAAGTCAGCGGCGTCTTCAGCTCATGGGATACATTTGCCGTAAATTCCTGACGCATTTTCGCACTTTTTAAAATATCTTCATGCTGCTTCTGTATCGTGGTGATAAACGGCACCAGTTCTTCATACGTCGCTATGCTGTCCACATTGTCAATATCACCGGCAAGCTTCTCAATCGGCCGGACCAGACTGTCCGTGATATATCTGGACAGTACCATACACAGCAGAAACATTCCGACACCGATCCCAATAATCGGATGAAGCGTATTCTGAAATACACTCCAGATATTTTTTTCTTCTTTACTCAGCCGAATCACATCTCCGCTTTCCAGCTGAACCGCATAATAATACATATCGCGGTTTAAGGTATCAGAATGGCGTACTGCATACCCCTCACCTGTTTCTTCCGCTTCCTTTACCTCCGGACGATCCGCATGATTTCCAAGCGGTTCTCCGCCCGTTTTACTGTCATATATAACATCCCCATCGGGCGTGATCACTGTGATTCGGATATCAGAATCCGGATTTTGGTAGTTTTTCTTCAGTTCCTCGCCGGAAGATACCATTCCGCTTAGAACTTCCGCATACGTCTGCATATCATCAATGATCTGCTCCCGGTACATATGATGGAATACTGCAATCGCCATCATAAGCGTAGTACTCAGCGATAAAAAAACGGTCAGCAGCAAATATCTGTTTATTTTCTTTTTCATACTCTCCTCTGCATCATAACCTGGTCAATTCCGTTCTCCATTGAGCATATATCCTACGTTACGCACCGTGCGGATCATTGTCCCGGCACTGCCAAGCTTCTGCCGCAGAGTTTTGATATGCATATCCAGCGTGCGGGATTCGCCTTCAAAATCAGTTCCCCATACACGATCCAGAATCATATCTCTCGATGCAACAATTCCTGCATTTAAAAGCAGGAGCTTCAGCAGTTCATACTCCTTATACGTCAGTTCACATGGCTGATCCTCCACAAAAACGGCACGCTTCTCATCATCCATAAAAATCGGCCCAAGGCGGATCATTCGTTCTTCTTCCATTCCGCGGCTGCGGCGCATCAGCGCCTTCACTCTTGAAATCAGTTCCATAACCCCAAATGGCTTTGTAATATAATCATCTGCTCCGATATCCAGTCCTTTTACCTTATCGATCTCTGTTGTCTTGGCAGTTGCCATAATGATCGGAAGCTTCCGTGTATCTGCAGCATGACGAAGCTTCTTTACAATTGTAAGCCCGTCTTCATCCGGCAGCATAATATCCAGCAGCACGAGCGCCGGTATTTTTTCCTTCAGCCGTGCATAAAATGCAACTGCACAGTCAAACCCCTGCACCTCATAGCCTGCATTTTTCAGCGCAAACATCTCAATTTCGCGGATGTTTTCATCATCCTCTACTATGTAAATCATTGCCATCGTTTTCGCTCTCCTTTTTCAGCCGTTTCTGTCTCTTCTTTTCTTCGTATATTCCGGATAAATACGGACACATCTATGTCATGATATTAAGGTCAAAAGATGCGGCGTTATATCATCAGAGAATCAACCGTCTTTGGCTTCATTTTACCGCAGTGTCTTTTGCCGCGCAAGTTCTTTCCTGCTTTACTGCGCAGCTGCCATCCTCTTTTTCATATCCACCTTCGGCGTTCCTTTAATACGCACCGGAAGCGCATAAATTCTGGAATATTCCTCAAATTTTTCACGGAATGACTGATTGTCTTCGTCTTTCAGAGAATTCAGATATGCATGTCTTCCATACTCATCATTATCTGCCTGGATCAGACAGACTGCGATATTAGAGCAATGATCTGCGATTCGTTTATAGCTTGTGGTCAGATCCGACAAAATAAATCCAAGCTCAATCGTACAACGACCTTCTCTTAATCGGTCTATGTGACGTTTTTTCATCTCATCGCTCAGGTCATCGATCACCTCTTCCAGCGGCTCTACTCTGCCCGCCATTGCAAGATCTTCCTTCTGCATTGCATTCATTGCAATTTCCACCACCTTACGCACCGCAGAGGAATATACCTCAAGCTCTGCCGCCGCTGCTTCGGAAAACGCAAGGTTTTTGTCATAAATTTCCTTCGCCGAGCGTGCAATAATAACCGCATGGTCAGAAATTCGCTCAATATCACCAATGCTGTGCAGCAATACGGAAAGCGTATGGCTGTCCTTTGTCTGCATTTCGTTTTTTGCCACCTGTACCAGATAAGTTCCCAGCCGATCTTCATAGCGGTCTATAATCTTTTCATCCTCATACACCACTTCTGCTTTTTCTTCATCATACAGATTCAAAAGTGACATTGCAGTATCAAGTGCCTCAATCGTAATCTTTGCCATATGTGCACATGCCACGCGGCACTGATCCATTGCAAGCGCCGGATTATCCAGAAATCGGTCATCCAGTGCGGACAATCCTTCCAACGCACCTTCGGTCCGTTCTTCTTCTTTCCCATCGCGTACCGTAAGAATCGCCAGTTTTTCCAGAAAGCGATGAAATGGCATCCACATTACAGTTGCAAACACATTGAACGTTGTATGCACCACTGCAATTCCGGCTGCATTTGCCGCATCACCCAGAAATTCAAAATGTACAAAGCAATTCAGTGCATAAAACAGAATCATAAATACAATGGTACCGATCAGATTGAAGTAGAGATGTACGAATGCTGTTCTTTTGGCATTCTTCTTTGCTCCGATCGCGGAAATCAGCGCAGTCACACACGTTCCGATGTTCTGGCCCATGATAATCGGGAGCGCAGCTCCATAAGAGACCGCTCCCGTCACACAAAGTGCCTGCAGAATACCAACGGACGCTGAGGAACTCTGGATGATTGCAGTAAGAACTGTACCTGCGAGCATACCAAGCACCGGATTTTTAAACATCAGAAGAAGATTTGTAAATTCAGGCACATTTGCAAGCGGTTTTACTGCCCCACTCATCGTCTCCATTCCAAACATCAGAACTGCAAAACCGATCATGATCGAACCGGCATCTTTTTTCTTGTCTTTTTTGGAAAAAAGAAGAAGACAGACGCCAATGATCGCAAGGATTGGGGAAAACGAGGTCGGCTTCAGCATTTTGATGATAAAGCCGTCTCCCTGAAGTCCGGAAAGACTTAAAATCCAGGAAGTGATTGTCGTACCGATATTCGCTCCCATAATAATTCCGACCGCACGCTGCAGCGTCATAATGCCGGAGTTTACAAAACCAACTACCATAACTGTAGTCGCGGAAGAGGACTGAATAACCGCTGTCACTGCTGCTCCGAGCAGTACTCCCTTCCAGGTGCTTGACGTCAGTTTTTCCAGAATCTTCTCAAGCCGTCCGCCCGATGCTCTCGTCAGTCCGTCCCCCATAACATTCATTCCATAAAGAAACAGGGCCAGACCGCCGATCATTGTCAAAATACTGAAAATATCCATACACTTTCTCCTTTGCGCCCTCTGCGCTTTTACATGATTTTTACTTTAGTGCCATGTTTAAGAACGAGTATATCGTTCCTAAGTAAAATCAGACGGCATCAAATGTAAAATCCGTGTAAAATCTCAAAGGATTTCTTTATTTCAGCATTTTATCCAATTTTCAATGCGGTACCCGCCCCTAAAACCGGCAAATCCGTAAATTTTTACCTGCTTCAGCTATTCGGCCGAAGCTCTGCAAACACATCATTGACTACTTTTCCGCTTCTGTGTTTGCCGGTCAGTGAAAACTCTACCCATTCTGCCACATTTGTTGCATGATCTCCGATCCGTTCATAATACTTGGAAAGCATCAGCATATCCATGGCCTGGTCATTTGTGTAACGGCCTTCGATCGAGCAGCGATTGATCTCCTGGCGTACCTCCGTAAACAGGTTATCCAGAGTATCATCGCTCTCGATCACCTCTTTTGCCATCGCCAGATCCTTCTGCACATAAGACTCCACACTCTTATTAACCATATTCATGGTATATTCTGCCATCTCTGTCAGACGTACGCCCTTGATCGGCACAGTAATGCTTCCCGTCTGCATAATCTCTGCAATATCCGTTGCCTGATCACCGATTCGTTCAAGATCCGTGATCAGCTTCAAAGCTGCAGTGATTCTGCGAAGGTCTGATGCCACCGGCTGCTGCTGCAAAAACAACTGCATACAGATGCTTTCTATCATCCGCTCCTTCGCATCAATTTCACGCTCAAGTGCATCGATCCGTGCCACAAGCTCCTGCCGTTCTTCTTCTGACATCAGAATCTGATAGGTCTTCATGATCGCCTGCTCACACAGCAGTCCCATTTCCAGTAATTCCTTATGAAGCTGTTCGAGCTTTTCAAGATACCGCTCTCTCATTTTTCCATTCCTCCCTGTTTTGAATATGTACTCTCGGAATCATCCTGCCAGAGACCGTATCAACCGAATCTTCCGGTAATATATTCTTCTGTCTTCTTGTTTTTCGGCATGGAAAACAGTGTCAGAGTATCGTCATATTCGATTACTTCACCGAGCAGGAAAAATGCCGTCTTATCTGAAATACGCGCTGCCTGCTGCATGTTGTGCGTTACCATGACGATCGTATAATTCTTTTTCAGTTCAACTGCCAGATCTTCAATTCTTGAGGTCGAGATCGGATCCAGTGCCGATGTCGGCTCATCCATCAGAAGTACCTCCGGCTGCACGGCCAGTGCACGTGCAATGCAAAGTCTCTGCTGCTGACCGCCGGACATACCGAGTGCACTTTTTTTCAGACGGTCCTTTACTTCGTCCCAGATTGCGGCATCCCGCAGTGCCTTTTCCACTATATCATCCAGCTTTGCTTTCGAATGGATTCCATGTGTACGCGGTCCATACGCAATATTATCATAAATACTCATCGGAAACGGATTTGGCTTCTGAAATACCATCCCGACACGCTTCCGAAGCAGGTTGACATCCATTGATCCATAGATATCCTCGCCGTCCAGAAGCAGATCGCCTGTAATGCGGCAGCCTTCAACCAGATCGTTCATTCGATTTAAAGATTTTAATAAGGTAGATTTTCCACAGCCGCTCGGTCCGATAAATGCAGTAATCTGATTTGCCGGAATATCCAGATTGATATTTTTCAGCGCATGAAAATCGCCATAGTACAAGTCCGTATTTTTAATTTCAATTTTTCCCATTTTTTACCTCTTCCGGCAGTCTTTCTGCCTTCGCTGCTTTTCTTTACTTGTTTTTATTTCCGGTCAGACCCTTTGCAAGCAGTCCGGAAAGGCCGTTCAGTACAAGAACCAGTACAAGAAGTACGACTGCTGTTGCATAGGATTCATCCATATGAAGTCCTTCGCTTGAAAGTACATACATATGAACCGCCAGCGTACGTCCTGATCCCATCAGGTCTGAAATTTTAGCAACCGTTCCTGCCGTGTAAAGCAGTGCGGCCGTCTCTCCGACAATACGTCCGGTCGCCAGTACGACTCCGGAAAGAATTCCCGGTACCGCTGACGGCAGTACAATCTTAAAAATCGTACGCAGCTTTCCTGCTCCAAGTCCAAACGATGCCTCGCGATAAGAATCCGGCACAGAAAGAAGTGCTTCCTCTGAGGTTCGGATGATCAGCGGCAGAATCATGATTACAAGTGTCAGACAGCCCGATAACAGACTCAGTCCCCAGTGCAGCGCCGTACTGAAAAACAGAAGTCCAAACAAACCATAGATAATCGAAGGAATACCGGAAAGTGTCTCTGCCGTAATACGGATCAGTCGTACCAGCCGGCTTCCTTTTTTTGCATACTCCACAAGATAGATCGCCGCAAATACGCCAAATGGAATTGCGATCACCAGTGAAAGTACCGTCACAGTCAATGTATTTACAAGCGCCGGCATCAGGGAAACATTATCTGAATTATAAGTCAGTGCAAACAAGGAAGGCTTCAGATGCGGAACGCCTCGAATCACGATAAACGTCACCAGATAAATCATAATTGCCATTGTCACAATTCCGGACAGCCATACCAGTGCTTCTACAATTCCGGAAAACGGATGATTTTTGCACTTCTGCAACCATTTTCCAAAACCGCTGTCTGTACTTTTTTTTGTTTTCTCCATTCCTTCCGTGCTCCTCTCTATTCGCTCTCTGCCTTGCTTTTCAGAGCAGATACACAAAGATTAATGATCAGAATAAATACAAACAGTACCACACCTGTTGCAATCAATGCCTCTCTGTGCAGGTCTGTCGCGTACCCCATTTCCATTACAATATTGGTCGTCATTGTCCGTACACCCTTCAACAGTCCCTGCGGCATCCACGGCTGATTTCCTGCTACCATAATGACCGCCATCGTTTCACCGATCGAACGTCCGATACCAAGTACTATTCCTGCCATGATTCCTGATTTTGCAGCCGGAAACACGGTTGCAAATACGCTTCGCTCATGTGTTGCACCAAGAGCCAGTGCACCTTCATAATAGCTCATCGGAACACTTCGAAGTGCCGATTCCGTAACGCCTGTTACCGTTGGCAAAATCATGACGCCCAGCAGAATCGAAGCTGTCAGCATCGTACTTCCGTCTTTTCCGGTAATCTGACGCATCAGCGGAACAATCATAACAAGTCCGAAAAATCCGTAAACGACAGACGGTACACCGGCCATCAGATTTACCATCGTCTTCAGCACCGGATACAGCCGCTTCGGACAATAGAATGCCAAAAAAACAGAGAGAAGAAGCGCAAGCGGCACACCGATTACAATTGACCCGGCGGTTACATAAATACTGCCCATGATAAAGGGGAGAATGCCAAATATATTATTAGACGGCTTCCACTTCTGACCAAAAAGAAAATCCGGAAGACCGATCTTTGCAATCGCCGGAATTCCATTTGCAAACAAAAAGATACAAATCAGCGTAACCGCAAGCACAGAAGTACATGCCGCAATAAAAAAGACTACCTTCATCAGTAGTTCGGATATCTTTCCTTTCATTATTAAATGACTCCTTTTTCTAAAACGGCTTTTTCCAGTCCCGGATTTCCTGCAAAAAGCTCTGTGCCGCCTCTGATGCAGACACAGAGCTTTTTCATTTTCCATTTGAGTCTGTCAAAATATACCGTATCTTCTGAAGATTCTGTCTGTTACTGAAGCTCTTCCCAGGTTGTGATCTTTCCTGTATAAATATCCTTTACCTGCTCGCTTGTAAGCTCTGTAATTCCGGAATCATTATTTACGATGATTGCGATGCCATCCTGCGCAATTACTGTTGCGGTAAGACCTGCCTCCAGCTCGCTGTCCTTAAGTTCACGGGATGCCATTCCGATATCACACAGACCATCAATCGCTGACTGGATACCTGTAGTAGAATCGCTCTGCTGTACCTCTACGGTTACTTTATCATTGACTTCCTGATAAGCCTCAGCCAGCTTCTCCATAACCGGCGTTACAGAAGAAGAGCCTGCTACAACAACCTTGCCCTCTGCATCCGTTGCTGCATATGCTTCCACATCCTTTACCGGAATATAACCATTATCAGAAACTACCGTCTGACCTTCGGTACTCATAATGAAAGAAATAAAATCTGCTGCTGCATCGCTTACCTCTGCAGTCGTTGCAATATTAAACGGACGAACTACCTTGTAGCTTCCCTCTTCAATCGCTTCTGCTGATGCTTCTGCGCCGTCAATCTTCACTGCTGTTACCGTATCGTTCAGAGAACCAAGAGAAATGTAACCAATTGCATTGACATCCTCTGCTACTGTACTGAGCATAACTGCTGTGCTGTTTGTAACCTTTGCTGCTTCTGTCGTATTATCTACTTTATTTCCATCTGCATCTTTTTCCTCTACACCCATCAGCTCAATGAATGCGCCTCTTGTACCGGAACCATCCTCTCTGGATACAACGGTAATATCTCCGGATGCTGCTGCCATCGCTGTCATTCCTGCGCTTGCTGCCATAAGTACTGCCATCACTGCTGCTGCTGATTTTTTCATAAATATTCTCCTTTTCTGTGAGACGTGATCTGTTTTCCGCGCCGTTCCCGGCTTCTTTTCCGGTTCTTTCTTTTTTTGTTCCGTGTTCATGTTACAGACCGTATTGTAAAAGAGTGATGTAAAATGTAAAACAGGAGAAATGTAAAATGAGCGTAAATTCAGAGTAAGGCAAAAAAATGCAGGCGGAATGGAACATTTCCTTCCCGTCTGCGTTTTCTTTTGATCAGAATTACCGTTATCGTCCAAGCACTTCTGCAAGTGCCCGGATATACTCCGGCGTTGTGCCACAGCATCCGCCAACCACACCTGCACCAGCTTCGACAAGCTTTTTCATTGCTGCAGCAAATTGCTCCGGCGTCACATCATAATGTGCAAATCCCATTTTATCCATCACCGGCATGCCGGCATTTGGTTTTGCAAGGATCGGTACCTCTGCCACCTCTTTCATCGAACGAACCACTGCTTCCAGCTGATTCGGACCGACCGAACAATTCAGCCCCACACAGGCTGCTCCCATTGCCTGCAGCGTTTCGACTGCTTCCACTGCGTTTCCGCCATAAAGTGCTCTTCCGTCTGCCTCCAGCGTCAAAGAACAGATCACCGGCAGATCACAGACTGACTGCACCGCATCCAGCAGTACGGTTGTCTCATCCACACTGAGCATCGTCTCTGCCACGATCAGATCCACACCTGCGTTTACCAGCACAGATGCCTGCTCTTTATAGATCTCCAGCAATTCTTCATAGGAAATATCCCCTGCCGGCTCCAGCATTCTTCCCGTAGTCGTCATATCACCCGCCACATACGCTCTTCCGGCCGCAATGTTCTTTGAAAGCTTTACAATTTCCGTGTTGATTTCCTCCAGACGGTCCGTCAGACCATGCATCTCAAGCCCGATCCGGTTTGCAGAAAACGTTGGTGCATATATGATCTGGCTTCCCGCCTCAATGTATCCATTCTGCAGCGTACGAACCACATCCGGATGCTCCAGCGCCCACAGCTCGGTGCTTACCCCGACCGGCATACCGGCCTTTCGGAAATTTGATCCGGTCGCACCATCTACCAGAATAACGCCGGATGATGCAAGTTCTTCAAATTCTTTTTTGGTCATAGGTTCTCCTCATTCTTCTGATACGCTTCCTATTTTGTCAGCCCCATTGCATCGCGAATTGCGCCAAGCAGCTCGTCATACGTTTCATACGCCGGAATCTGCGGATAATCTGCTTTGATTTTTTCTGTGCTTCGAAACAGAAAGCCTGCCTTGCTCGCCTGGATCATTCCAAGATCGTTATAGGAATCCCCACTTGCGATCGTCTCAAATCCAATTGACTGCAGCGCCTTTACGGTCGTCAGCTTTGACTGCTGCACACGCATCTTAAATCCGGTAATCTCTCCATTCCCGGCTACCTCAAGTGAATTGCAGAATAAGGTCGGGCGCCCCAGCTTTTCCATAAGCGGCGCAGCAAACTCTGTAAACGTATCGCTGATCAGGATCACCTGTGAAAAGCTGCGAAGCTCATCCAGGAACGCTCTTGCTCCCGGCAGCGGATCGATCTCTGCAATCGTCTTCTGAATCTCTTTCAGACCAAGTCCATGCTCTTTTAAGATCCCAAGTCTCCACCTCATCAGCTTGTCGTAATCAGGCTCTTCCCTTGTTGTCCTTGTCAGCTCCGGAATCCCGCTCGCTTTGGCAAAGGCAATCCAGATTTCCGGTACCAGAACTCCTTCTACATCCAGACATGTGATAAACATTTTTTCATTCTCCTTTCCTGAAACACAATTGTCAGACCAGCTTTTCCGTCAGAACAATTTCCTCCATCTTAGCACACTGTTTTTTCCCCTGCAATCTTTATTTGGGCCGGTTATTTATGTCCTTCTACGCAGACCCACGTGGTGCCTTCCTTTTCATGTACCAAAACATCCACAAAGCCTGCGCGTTCAAACAGTATGCGAAATTCTTCCAGTGTCGGGTTAAACAAATGAAACCGTTCTATATTTTCCAGGACTGACTTTGGCAGGTCGTACCTTCCATAAACGTCTGCCACAAGTAAAAAGGTGCCGCCCGGCTTTAACACACGAAGTACTTCTTTTAGATTTTCCTGCGGATCCGGCCAAAAATAAAAACTTTCCACTGTAATAATCTTGTCAAAAGCATCTCCGGAAAACGGCAGCGCTGCAACAGAGCCTTCCAGAATCTCCATTTTTCCTGCTTCGACTGCTTCACGATTTACATCCTTTGATGTCTCCACTGAAGTTGCAGAATAATCCAATCCGGTCAGATGACCGGATGTCACCTCGGTGCTCATACGTTTTAAAGTTGCTCCGCCGCCGCAGCCAATATCAAGAATCCGATCATCTCCGGCAATGCTCCAGTGTCCAAGTCCCCAGCCGGTCACGGCATAATGACTGTCATTCATCCGAAGCAGCATCGCATTTCCATCTTCTCCATGTGGTTTACCGGGATTTCCAGAACGTGTAATTTCCGCCTGGGACCGCCCGGTCAGCTCTGCATTTTCTGCTTTTTTCTCTGTCAGATCCATTCAAAATCACCTCCGGTCACGGCAAGGCTTAAAAGCGCATCCATTTTTTCTACCTCGTCTTTTCCTTCAATTTCCTGTTTCAGATCTGCCGTTTCCAGCAGATCTTCCAAAGACTCATCCGGACCGATCTCATAATCGATCTCTGCTTCGCATTCCGGGCAGGAAATCCTTTCCTTTATCTCCAGTGACAGAAAACGATTTCCGCATTTTCTGCATTCATAATATCCACATTTTTCTGTGCCATCCGGTACATAATACATTTTTATCCTCCTGCTTTTTACATGATGCCAGGGTCAAAAGCCTGAAACCACGATGTGCTTGCACAGAAGTGGTTTTATGGCTTAATGCCCGCCCCAATCTGATCCTGATTTTACTTTTCAGACACGCTCCAGGTCAGTTCCAAGTACGATCCGGATCAGCTGCTGATCCAGCATCAGTGTCCGATTCCATGGATTGAAGATCACACCGCTGATTCCATCTGCCTTTCCTGCTTCGCGAAACAGCTGTTCCATTTCTACCAGAAACGTAGACATCACACTGCCGCTTCCCCTGATTTCCTCGTCAAAGCTGGTAAAAACCATCCACCAGCTTTTTCCGTCCGGTGTCTGAATCGCCTGAAGCCGAAGCGGACCATCCGTTATTCCCGGCTCTACCGCAACGATGACCTGACCCTTTTCCCGCATACGTCTCCGTACTACTGTCAGCGCATGTGCCAACAGCTCCTGCGTCGGCTCCTGCTGCAGCGCCGCGATCGCCTCCTCGATTCTTTCGTTTCCATCCAGTCCTTCTTCTTTTACTTTCATGCTTTTCCTGTCCTGTATTTTATTCTTTTCCCTGTTCTCTTTATTCATTTATCTGACCTATCTGCCGTATCTGCAAAAATCGCCTTTCTCTTTTTTTCTGTTTCTGTGCAAAGGTAGCGTAAAGCAAACATTCGCACGTGAGACTTGACGTGCGATCCTGCTCAGTTCCAGCGTTCATTATATCATCTTTTTTCAGACATGCAAACAGGACAGATGCAGAATAAATATCATATTCTGCGTCTGTCCCGTCCTGTCATTATGGTATGCTTTTCTCTTGTCCTTATCTGATCTGCTTCTTAGTTATATTTTTTGTTATATTTTGGTGTGGCTCTTTCTCATTTTTCTTCCGGATTCTTATCTTATCACGCCATCCCGTTTGCTACCTTGTATTTATACAGCATCTCTGCGTGATTCTGCTCTTCCACCTGGATATCCGCAAGCAGCTTTCTCACACCGCTGTCGCCAAATACAAATACATCCGTATTATACTCACCAGATACGAGTTTCTCAGTCGCAATACAATCCGTTGCCAGAAATGCATCATTTTGTTTTTCTTCTGACCAGTTCATTGCAGCATACGATGCCTGCGGCATATAATTCCTGCCAGCCGTATCATTGCAGTCACACTGCGGAACCGTACCGGAAAGCACCTGTCCAAGTGAATCGTAATGTTTCTGCTCTTTTTCCTGCAATGTTTCAAACAAACACTTCAGTTCCGGATCCTTTGCCTGCTGTGCATATTTTCCGTACTTTTCCACACAGCTTTTCTCCTGTGTCTGCAGATCCATAATTGCTGCCCGTTCTTTTTCATTTAACATCATTGTTGCCGCTCCCTTCTGCTATGCCATATTCAACCGTCCAGAGCCATCTTAATTGGTTCTGCACTGTTTTCTATCTTTTGCATATAAATGATGTCCGGATTGTGGGAGTACGAAGTACGCAGCAATCCGTAAGGCATCTTCTGATCCCAACATCATACAGATAGTATGGACAATGACTGCTTTTTTATTCACTTGTCACCTGTTCTTTTTTGCACAGCCTGATTTTGATTTCTTTTACCGGATCTCTTTTGTCTCACACGTCCGGCTTCCGTCCCTTCCCTGTCCGTAGATCATCAGATAGATCCTGTTTTCCACACCGTCCTCCACTGCTGTAAACCGTTCTTCTCGCACGATTTCTGACTGAATTTCTCTTTTTGCAAGCATTGCCTGCTGCGACTGTGCTTTTTTTATAAGCTCCGCAATCCTGGCATTCTCCTGCTCACCAAATGAGCGCAATGGATAACGCATACCCTCGATTTTCAGCTGTTCGCTAATCCCGTCTATCATTTTCGCATGCTTCCATTTTCGCAGCAGTTTTGCCATCCATTTTCGAATCAGAACACTCCGCGGCAGTCTCTGATACAGCCAAAGCACCCGCAGCAGCCCTGCATCATCTGCTTTTTGGGCCAGCTCTTTCATCATTTCCAGGGCTTCCGGCGATGCCATCTTTGCTTCATCTCTTTGCACCAGATATTGCTTTGGCACCGCAGGATAGCTGCAATAATTCAGTGGCGGAAAATCTGCCAGTGCAGCCAGTTTCTGCTCCGTTTCTGAACAGTACGGTGTTCCCAGATACATACACTTGTCCCGCACAATCGCAATAAGATACTCCAACCGGCGCAGATATTCCCAGTCCTTCACCCAGAAATGGCCTGTTTCTCCGTAATCATAGCAATATACCTCCAGCGTAAGTTCCGAGAAAAATACGGTAAAGACAGATTCTCCCTGCCAGACAGAAAGCACATACCCATCTTCGTTCCGGCTTAAGGATGCATCCAGTGCCCCCTCGTAATCCTTCTGATAACTACCGGTCGTCCGCGCATTTACAAAGACCAAAAAGCTCTCCACGGCATCATTCATCAGGTACACAAGACGCAGCTCTTTGTTTTTTTCTCCTTCTTCCCGGAAGATCAGCTCAAACTGATCCTGTGAAAGCAGCTCTTTGAGCATCTCAAATGTATCTGTCATTCTATCCCTGATATCTGATTACAGAAAAGCTCTTCTTTGGAAGTACTACGTTTCCATCGATCTGCATTGTCACTTCTGTCACCTTCGACGGCTCCGGCATACCTTCCGGCTTCTCACCTGCACACTCAAGTATCCAGCTTTTTCCTGCTGACTTCGTTTTTACACCCTGTTCATCGGTAAGCGCAAGTGTATACGGTTGATTATTTGTATTGACTGCCTTTACGATCACTTCGTTGCCATGCGTCCGCGTCACTGACACATAAACACCGTCTTTTTGAAGCTCTTTTTCCTGATCTTCCATCTCTACCGTATAATCACCGGTATGATTTGCAAACAGTTTCTGTACATAATAGTTCGGAGTCAGATATACGTGCTCCGCATCAAACCAGATCATATCCGGTTTCCACTGGCTGTGGCCGATCCGGTTAAAGAGCGGCGCGTAGGACGCAAGCTTTACAACACCCGCATTCTTTTCAATGCCGGTCAGCAGCGCGGCCTCAGCAAGTGCACTCTCCATCGTATTTTCCTTATCCTCCGTATGCGCTGCATATTCGCCTGCAAATACGGCTACCTCTCTTGGATAGCTGTCATACAGATCCACATGATCATACATCCACTGCGGAGATACGTAATAATGCTCATCAACTGCATAGCAGAAATCTGGATTCGATGCCTGTCCTTTCCGATAAAAATCCCATGCCAGTCCTGTCAGCGGAGAATCAAGTATCGGACCGGCTGTTCCAAGCAGACGCATCTGCGGATATACCTCATGGATTGCTTTTTCAAACAGCTCATGGCGCCTGAACAGGTCAAGATACTCTGTCTCCCACTGCTCATTGCCAACTGCGATCATATCAAGACCAAATGGCTGCGGATGTCCCATCTGCGCACGGAGGCTGCCCCATTTGCTCTTGGTATCTCCGTTTGCAAACTCAATCAGATCAAGCGCATCTTGAATATACTCTTCAAATGCCGGATCATCACTCTGAACCATCTGTGTCGTACGGAACTGACATGCCGCACCGAGATTCAGAACCGGAAGCGCCTTTGCCCCAAGCAGCTCACACAGAAGAAAATATTCATAAAATCCAATGCCGTAGGACTGCCCATAATGTGCATCCGGCCGCTGTACATTCAGATTTTCTTTGCTTCTGTCATCATCAAATGCCCAGAGATTCGGAATATAGGTACGATCCTTTAATGCCCCAACCGTATTTTTCCATCTGTAACGGTTTGCAAGGCTGATTCCTTCCACAATACAGCCACCAGGGAAACGAATAAAGCCCGGTGTTGTCGCTTTGAGTGCCTCAAACAGATCTTTTCTGAATACACCGGCTACCGCATCACCCGGAATCATGGAAATCAAATCAAACTCCATCACACCTGCCGCTTCAAGAAAGATCACAAACTGTGCATGCTTCACATCCTCCGTTGCATGTAATACCGTTTCATATGCCACCCAATCATTGCAGCGTGCCATTCCATTCTGATCCATTTCATGGATTTCACGAATTTTTCCGTTGAACGGACCGGCATCCACGTCAATCGTAAGATCGCAAAACGGAAGATACGGAACGGCCTTCACCGCCTTTACCTTCGCATCGGCGCAGACGCCGTTTTCCCCACGTACCTCAATACAGATATTTTCCCCTTCATACTTTACACATCTCGCATAAAAAGATACTTTATAGTCCATCCCTTTTTTCAGGAAAATTCCGTCATACGCTTTGTTTGCAAATCCCTGCCCTGCACCTGCTGCCGTAAAACGCAGGTAATGTGGATTTGCTTCAGAAACAGGATCACCTGTCACAAACTGCAGCTGTGGATTTGTACCGTCCTCACCCTTTACTGCCGTCCAGGCGTATCCGCAGTCATCCACTGCATAAAAATTTCCCGGTGTACCGAACGCTTCCTTCGCTTCAAAGGAACGGTTTTCAATCATCTCCGCATAAAGACCACCATCTGCCGCAAAATTGATATCCTCAAAAAATAATCCGATCATATCCGGTGAAACTGTTTCTTTTTTTCTGTCTGTGATTCTCATTTTTTCCCCTTCCATACCTTGGTCAGTTTCTTTTGAACGCAGATAAGCATTCCCCCGCTTCAAGTGCGCGCAGCACTTAAACGGTGGATGGGATGCTTATGTCAGTGGGAGTTGAAAGTTCCTACTGACACGTCACAAACCGACTGCGTTCATTAGCAAGTAGCGAAGCGGATTGCGAATGTCCGCTTTACATTCAAGCATAAATTTGTTTCTTGCTGTTTGAGCATGCTCTGGCATATTCTCACATCTGATATATCACATACATTGCAAATTTGCAAGCATTCAAAACTCCCAGGAATCTGTTTTCCTTGTAAGTATCTGAATTTTATGATATTCTGTAACTGTTCAGAGCCAAGCAAAATTTCATAAAACAAGCGGAAAATGCTTGCATTTTTAAGCCTGTTTTTGAAATTTTATTTGGCGGATACGCCACACCGACGAAATGCGTAGCATTTTGGA
>Ga0129317_1000168_pt1 | contig 85203 bp, 54 predicted proteins | sample Cm1ome_FD_94430 | JGI IMG/M metagenome (GOLD analysis project Ga0129317, IMG submission 94430) | Eastern black-and-white colobus group fecal microbial communities from Wisconsin, USA - Cm1105 metagenome | ecosystem: Host-associated > Mammals > Digestive system > Large intestine > Fecal | place...
AATAATACAAACTATAACGGCTATGATTAGAAAAGGAGAGAAATACAATCCTGATTTTATGTTTACAGCATAGAAATGTGTTAAAAACGTTAATTTATTTGGATTTTAATATAGATTGCGGAGTCACTGAGTTTTTCTTATTTTTGTATTTCGATACAGAGAAAAATGCCAGTCGGCATTGGGAGACACAGAGTTTTGCGGCACGGTCTCTGTGAGCTCAATGCCTTTAGGCGTTAAAACTCGGTGTCAATAACATTAAGTTGATAAATAATAACTCCGTGACTCCGTGTCTCTGTGGTGAATATAAACATACCTGTAGTTACATTGGCTCCAATGATTGTTTAATAAAGAAAAAAGGACAGACTTCACCATCGTTTTAGTTTTTTTTTGTATCTTTGTAAAATCATTAGCTATAAAAGAATTGAATCGAAGTTATGACCAGACAATTTACGTTGCTTTGCGCTGTAGTGTTGTCGCTTTCAATGGCGGCTCAGAAGCAGGATCGGCTCAAGCATAACTTTAATTATGCCGATACGGTGCGCACTTACGGCATGTATATCCCACAGAACGTTGCTCCAAGTGCGCCGTTGGTAGTGTACACTCACGGCTACGGCTCCAAGACCCGCTGGCGTCAGGATTTGAACGCGACCGCCGACAAATACGGCTTTGCCGTATGCTATCCTGACGGTACGCCTGATTTGCGAGGCAATGATGGATGGAAGGTAGGTTATCCTTCGCAGGAGTCGATGCTGATAGACGAGACCAACTTCTTCTGCAAACTTCTCGACGAGGTGTGCAGGCGCTTCAATCTGAGCCGTGAAAACGTGTTCTGCACAGGTTTCTCCAATTGAGGAGACCTATGCTATCAGTTCGCGTATACTGATCCGAAATTGTTTCGCGCTTATGCATCGGTGGCTGGACTTACCTTTGAATGTACATATCTTAACAATAAGCTTACTGTTCCGGTGCCTTTCCTTGAAATACATGGCAATGCCGACAAGGCTGCGATGTGGCAGGGCGACCATGAGAATTCCGGAGGGTGGGGCGCATACATTCCCGTGCCCTTGGCAGTGGCTTCTATAGCCAATAACAACAGATGTACGAAATTGACCACCGATACGATAGCTTCTAAAGTGGATCCAGACCGTATGATAACCCGCTATGTATATTCCGGCGCTCCGTCGGGCATGGATGTGGTTGTATACGAGATTGACGGCGGCATACATTCCTGGCCCGATAAAGACCTTGACACGGGCGAGATTATATGGCAGTTCTTCGCTCCTTATGAGAAGAAGGATTAACATAAAATATCTTCATCAAATTCAATAACAGTACGGAAACAATACAGCCAGAATATGGTGGCAAACTATAATATAACAAAACAACTTTTTGTGATTGTATTACAGTTTTCAACATTTGTGCAATAACATTTCAACAAATATGTTCCGATGATTCCGCTAAAAAGCATTACCTTTGCAGAAGAAAATTTAAATTCTAAATTTTAATAAAACATACGGAATATGAGAAAGTATTTATTGAGCTTGATTGGTGTCATGGCAATGACAGCAAACGCGCAGAACATTGAGTTCTACACTCCAAGTGTGGTGCGGGTGGTGAAGACTCCGCAGAAGGGACACACCGCAAACAAGAAGAGCCTTGTGGTGACAGCCGCTCCCGAAAAGGTGGCGGTGAAGGTTGACGACAAGGGAAACACAACCGTGTACAAGTCGAAGGCACTGACCGTGACCGTTGACAAACAGTCGCAAAAGGTAACCTTTGCGAAAAATGACGGCACAGTGCTGCTTGCCGAGGGCGATTATGCCTTCACTCCCATAGCAGAGGGTGTGGACAAGGGTAAATATAAGGTGAAGCAGTGCTTTGCGCTCGAAGCCGACGAGCCTATCTACGGACTTGGCATGATGCAGAGCGGCAAGATGAACCTGCGCGGCGAACATCGCAACATGCAGCAGTCGAACCTTGAGGACTTCACACACTTCTTCCAGAGCATTAAGGGCTACGGCATTTATTGGGACAACTATTCGCCTACGAGCATCAACGATAACGCAACACTCGAACTGGAAAGCCAGGTGGGCGAGACGGTAGACTATTATTTTATGTATGGCAACGATGCCGACGGAGTTATCAGGCAGATGCGCCACCTGTCGGGCAAGGTGCCTATGCTGCCGCTGTGGACATACGGTTTCCACCAAAGCCGTGAGCGCTATCAGTCGCAGGACGAGCTGCTTGAGGTGGTACGCAAGTACAGGGAGACTGGAGTGCCGTTCGACGGTATTATCCAGGACTGGCAGTACTGGGGCGGCAACTATACATGGAATGCCATGGAGTTTATCAATCCCACTTTCAGCAATGCACAGGCAATGATTGACGAGGTACACCAGCGCAATGCACATATATCTATTAGTATATGGTCATCGTTTGGTCCGCAGACCAAGCCCTACAAGGAGCTTGCCGGGAAGGGACTGCTGTTCCATTTCAAGACATGGCCAGAATCAGGACTCGCACAATGGCCGCCCCGCAAGGACTATCCGTCGGGAGTGAGGTGTTATGACTGCTATTCGGCAGAGGCACGCGACATCTATTGGAAGCATCTCTCACGTCTTCACAAAATGGGCATCGACGCATGGTGGATGGACTCAACCGACCCCGACCATGTGGACTATAAGGATTCCGACCTCGACGAGACCTGCAGCATGGGCAGCTGGCGCTCGGTGCGCAATGCCTTTGCACTCATGGCAGTGGGCGGTGTTGACAGCCATCAGCGTGCCTGCGACTCAGTGAAGCGTCCGTTTATTCTCACCCGCTCGTTCTTTGCTGGACAGCAGCGCTATGGCGCAAACACATGGAGCGGCGATGTGGGCAGCTCTTGGCAGAGTTTCCGCAGTCAGGTGCCGCTGTGCCTCAACCACACTCTTTGTGCAAATCCTAATGTGAATACCGACATAGGCGGTTTCTTTGCAGGTGCATACAACAATCAGAATGCAAACTTCTCAGGTCCGAAAAATCCCCAGTTCCAGGAGCTTTATGTGCGCTGGATGCAGTTCGGACTGTTTAACCCTATGATGCGCAGCCACGGCACTGATGTTTATCGCGAGCTCTATTATTACGGCAAGGCGGGCGAGCCAGTGTATGATGCCCTGCTCAGTGCAGTGAAGATGCGTTACCGTATGCTGCCGTATATCTACAGTCTCAGCCGTCAGGTGAGCAAGAACGACGACTCGTTTATGCGTGCTCTGGTTATGGACTTCAAGAACGACAGGAAAGTTTGGGACAACGGACGTCAGTTTATGTTCGGGCACAGTCTCCTTGTATGTCCCGTTGTTGACCCTCTGTTCACTTCGGAGAAGATTGTTAAGACCGATGAGATGAGCGGATGGAACAAAAACGAAAACAATGATAACTCAGGCGCAGAACAGGCTGTAAACTGGAACGAGAATAAGAAATACAATGTGTACCTGCCCGAATACACCGTTGCCCCGGCAGGCAAGGCTGTTAAGGGCAAGTGGTATGACTATTGGACCAACCGGCTCTATGACGGCGGACAGACCGTCAGCGCCGACGCACCGCTGCAGCACTCTCCGCTGTACGTAAGGCAGGGCAGCATCGTGCCTTTCGGACAGGACCTCCAGTACTGCAACGAGAAGGCTTGGGACAACATTACCCTCTGTGTATATCCGGGCGACAATGCCGAGTTCACGCTCTATGAGGACGAGGGCGACAACTTCAACTATCTGAAGGGTGCCTATACCGAAATTCCCATGGTGTGGAACGACAAGACACGCACTCTCACCATCGCAGCCCGCCGCGGCTCGTTCAAGGGAATGCTTGCAAAGCGCACCTTTAAAGTGCAGTTGCCCGACGGCACAAGCAAGAGCGTGACCTATACAGGCAAGAAAGTATCGGTTAAGATGTAGTTTCTTTCGTTAATATAAAATGTAAAAACTAAAATATACAGAATAAGTTTATTGATACCGCCTCAGGTTTCTTTAATTCTGTTAATGTGATTTTTCTATATGCCGCGAAATGCTTACCTTTGCAGAAGATAAGCATTTCGCGGCTTATTTACTATAATCCTTATGTTTAACCATTTTATATAACAAAAGAATGATGAAAATTAAAAATGTACATGCAAGGGAGATTCTCGATTCAAGAGGCAATCCCACGGTTGAAGTTGAAGTGGTGCTGGAAAATGGCGTTATGGGCAGGGCATCTGTTCCGTCGGGAGCATCCACAGGTGAGAACGAGGCGCTGGAGCTGCGCGACGGCGACAAGGCGCGCTATATGGGCAAGGGAGTTGTTAAGGCTGTCGACAATGTCAACAATATCATTGCTCCCGGTATTATAGGCATGACGGCTACCAATCAGCGCATGATTGACAATGCCATGCTCGACCTCGACGGCACCGGCGCAAAGTCACATCTCGGTGCCAATGCCATTCTCGGCGTGTCGCTTGCCGTGGCACGTGCCGCTGCCAGCGGTCTTAGCATGCCGCTCTACCGTTACATTGGCGGAGTAAACGCACATATTCTGCCTGTGCCGATGATGAACATCATCAACGGAGGTGCCCACAGCGATGCCCCCATAGCCTTTCAGGAGTTTATGATCCGCCCTGTTGGAGCCACATCGGAGCGCATGGCAATACGCATGGGGGCAGAAGTGTTTCACACGCTGCAGAAGTTGCTGAAAAAGCGCGGGCTCTCCACTGCCGTGGGCGATGAGGGAGGTTTTGCGCCGGCATTAAACGGCATTGAGGATGCCTTGGATTGTATCGTTGAGGCAATAACCGCCGCTGGATATACTCCTGGCAGCGACATGATGATAGCCATGGACTGCGCCGCAAGTGAATTTTCGGTGATTAAGAATGGAGAGTTTTTCTATGACTATGCCAAACTGAAGACGGGACAGATTAAAGACCCTGCCGGTCGCCTGCTGAGCACCGACAGGCAGATAGTCTTTCTGGAACAGCTGATAGACAAGTATCCCATCGACTCGATTGAGGACGGACTCGACGAAAACGACTGGCAGGGTTGGGTGAAACTCACCGAAGCCTTGGGCAACCGGTGCCAACTGGTGGGCGACGACCTGTTTGTAACCAATGTGGAGTTTCTCACCAAAGGCATAAGGATGGGAGCAGCCAACTCCATATTAATAAAGGTGAACCAGATAGGAACCCTCACTGAGACCTTAGACGCCATACAGCTGGCACAGCGCAACGGCTACACCACCATTGTGAGCCACCGTTCGGGCGAGACCGAGGACACAACCATTGCCGATATCGCCGTGGCAACAAATTCCGGGCAGATAAAGACCGGTTCGCTGAGCCGCACCGACCGCATGGCAAAATACAACCAGCTGCTACGCATAGAGGAACAGCTTGGGGGTGACGGCTGCTACGGCATCACCGATGAGTGATTATCGGTAAGCATTGACCTGCTTTTTTGAATAAAATGTATGAAATAATGATTTTTTCTTGGTGGATTGATTGTTTTTTCGTACCTTTGCAAAATATAATGTAATAGATTATGGAGCAGGATTTGTTGATATATAACACTCTTACGCGCAGCAAGCAGCGCTTTGAGCCTTTGCATGCACCCAATGTGGGCATGTATGTGTGTGGACCTACGGTTTATGGCGACCCGCATCTGGGTCACGCCCGTCCGGCAGTGACTTTTGACATTGTGTTCCGCTACTTGAAGCATCTTGGCTACAAGGTGCGCTATGTGAGAAACATCACCGATGTGGGACACTTGGAGCACGATGCCGATGACGGCGACGACAAGATTGCAAAGAAAGCCCGTCTGGAGCAGCTGGAGCCGATGGAGATAGCGCAGTACTACACCAACCGCTATCACAAGGCGATGGAGGCACTCAACGTGCTGTCGCCAAGCATTGAGCCTCATGCCACAGGTCACATCATGGAGCAGCAGGAACTGGTGCAGCAGATTCTCGACAACGGCTATGCCTACGAGAGCAACGGCTCGGTGTATTTCGACATAGAGAAGTACAACAAAGACCATAAGTATGGCATCTTGTCGGGACGCAACCTCGACGACGTGATAAACGCCAGCCGTGAACTCGACGGTGTGGGCGAGAAGCACAATCAGGTGGACTTTGCACTGTGGAAGAAAGCACAGCCCGAGCACATCATGCGCTGGAGGAGTCCTTGGAGCGACGGTTTCCCTGGCTGGCACTGCGAGTGTACTGCCATGGGCAGGAAATATCTTGGTGAGGAGTTCGACATCCACGGCGGCGGCATGGACCTTGTGTTCCCGCATCATGAGTGCGAGATAGCACAGGCTGTGGCGAGCCAGGGCAAGCAGATGGTGAAATACTGGATGCACAACAACATGCTTACCATCAACGGTCAGAAGATGGGCAAGAGTCTCGGCAACTTCATCACGCTGGAACAGTTCTTCACCGGCAGTCACGACTTGCTGGCAAAGGCTTACAGTCCGATGACAATACGTTTCTTCATGCTTTCTGCCCATTACCGCGGCACTGTGGACTTCTCAAACGAGGCTCTGCAGGCAAGCGAGAAGGGACTGGAGCGACTGATGAACGGCATCAACGACCTGCAGCGTATACAGCCGCAGACAGAGTCCGACGAGGCTACCAAGAAGATTGTGGCCGGGCTGCGCCAGAAGTGCTACGATGCAATGAACGACGACTTCCAGACGCCTATCGTCATCAGCCATCTGTTTGAGGCTTGCCGTCTGGTGAACACCCTCACCGACCATAAGGCTGCAATAAGCGAAGCCGACCTCAAGGAACTTTCCGACACCATGCGTCTCTTTGCCTTCGACCTGCTGGGCTTGAAGGAGGAGAAAGCCAATGCCGGCAATGCCCGTGAGGAAGCCTTCGGCAAGGTGGTGCAGATGGTGCTTGACCTGCGTGCCAAGGCTCGTGCTGAAAAAGACTGGGCTACCTGCGACAAGATTCGCGACGAGCTGAAAGCCGCCGGTTTTGAGATTAAGGACACCAAGGACGGTGTAACCTGGAAACTGTCGTAGCTGGTAACCATACACCTAAAGAGGATGTGTCAAAATTTTGCCACATCCTCTTTAATTTTTTGATTCTTCGTCCCACTCCCCAATATGCGTTGTAATCATTTACTGTAGCAATATCAACTATCTTATCCATAATCATATTTTTTGCAAAATTACATATTTATCCCAATAAACACACATTATTGTACATAAAAATTCTAAAAGCCGTGAAAATTCCAATTTCCTATTCATCCTGAACGCATGGAATGAAAAGCACTGGATGAAGCCCGAATTGATTGAACAGCCAGAACTGATGCAGGTGAAACTGACCCTTTATTTTGAGAATGACCCAATAAATGACCCAATAAATGACCCAGTAAAATTGACAGACAGAGTATTATACTACAAGTGTCCGAAAATATTACTAAAACTGCAATTTTTCTAAAAAATTTTGAGCAAACAAACATACACACATACACCTTTTAGGGTTAAATCGCTGAAAAACAGTAAATAGCAGGGTGTATGTACCCCCTTAAAACATACACCAAACATACACCCAACATACACCAATTCGGAAATATAGAACAAAAAAAAGAAGTTTAGACCATAACGAACCGAAAATAGAGCTGCAAAAATGAATGATACACAAGCAAAAATTGGCAGATAGACGATGTGTTAGGATGAAAAATCATAAGCCTCAAACGTTAAGAAAAGTAAAATTAGGGTCAATATACCCCTAAAGGTGTATGTTGGGTGTATGTTTGGTGTATGTTTTAAGGGGGTACATACACCACTTAAATTCCTAACCATAAGCTACTTATCTACGATTGGTGTATGTGTGTATGTTTGTTTACTCAAAATTTTTCAGAAAAATTGAGAAAATAGTAAAAATCACGGACATTTGCTCTGTTTTTCGCGTTTTTCACCATAAACGTGCGATATATTTTTCTAAACGTTGAGAACAGAATTCTATTCTCAACGTTTAGAATCACGAATCAATCGTTTAGAAGCGCCAATCACCGATTTGGAACCGCCAAACAGCGAATTAGAAATCTGTATTGCCAAAAATGCAGCCGCATTTCGCAGTGATGGCTTTGCGATTTAAAAAGTGCAGGAAAGTTTTCAAGAATAAAAAATTATCGACGGGATTACAAGAGGTGTACCTGTTTGCGATACACCTCTTTTTATTTATAGTTCATACAAATCATCCAATTGTATTTCCGCCTGAATGTCCCCCCAGTATTCATTCCGTGTCAGTCCATCGGTCGTAACCATAATGGAATGAATGGCTTTCTTGGTGCCGGTAACAGACTGGAATACATTTCGCTTGCGAGAAAGTTCATCGACGTAATCTGAAGTGATTGTATATGAATCCTTAGAATATTTCATTTCACATATATCTATTATACCGTCGCTGCGGTCAATAAGAAGATCTATCTGCACCCCACGCCTGCCAGTGGTTTCGTCTGGCAAACAGCGCCATGCATATTCGTTTGTAAGAATACCGCTGATTCCAAGTTTCTTCTTAATCTGGTCGACATGCCATAGGCAAGTACGCTCAAATGCCAGTCCGCACCAAGTGTTATATTTGGGCGTTCCTAACATTGTCCTCCAATAGTTTGAGCCTTGCCGTACCCCATCAATGTATTCATAATAGAATAATGTATAATGGTCTATCAGCTGGAATATATCAGATTTCGTCCGATAACCAATCATCGTGTAACTGCGGATAAAACCACACCATTCCAAGTCTTTCAGTATATCAGAGAATGCTCCATTGTCTTCAAACTTTCCAGCTGAGAGCAATTCCTGGCGCGTCATCCCCATCTTCTTTTTTGCCAACAGCTCAATTACACGGACGTATGGTTCTGGCTTTTTGAATAACGAGGCATAAAGCATCTCAAATTCGTCATGCAGCTCCCCGTCAGGTGAGAAAATCAGTCTGTCAACCTCGCCTGATATGCTTGTTCCCTTTTGCAGCAAACTCCAATAATAAGGTACACCGCCAAATATCATATATGCCTCAAGCATCTGCTTGCGGTTCAGCACAAGTCCTCTTGACTGAGCCAGTTTCTCGCATAAACCCAGAGGGAATGGCTTGAGAGAAATACGATGGTTCAGACGGTTGTGTAATCCCCCCTTATTCTTGATGATTTTCTTAACCATCCATGACGTACTGCTTCCACATACAACAAAGACAATATCCTTTCGTGCAGATGCCCATCCATTCCAAAATGATTCCAGTTCCGACAGGAAGCCAGAACGCGGAGCATCCATCCACGGCAGTTCATCAAGGAAAATCAGCTTCTTGCCTTCAGGCAGATTGGTTATAAAGCGTTTAAGCTCACTGAAAGCATCACCCCAATTAGTCAGCTCTGGAGTATCATTCTGCCCGTGTTCTTTTAGGGCACGGCGAAAACGTACCAGTTGCTTTTTTGCTGTCAAATTAGCGGCACCGGTATATTGGAAGTCGAATTTGTTTTCAAAAGTTTCTCTGATGAGAAAAGTCTTACCGACACGACGCCTTCCATATACTGCAATAAACTGAGAGTATTCTTCATTAAGTGTACTCAGCAATATCTGTTTTTCCTTATCTCTACCTATGAGCATGATATTTATATTTTTTGATTTCCGCTACAAAGATAGTAATTTTCGGGCGTAAATCAGCGGAAACTATCTTTTTTTTCACGTTTCCGCTGGTTTACGCCCGATTTTTACAAATTTTAAATGTTTTTCCTGAGGTTAAGCCATACACAAATTTACTTTATTATTTGTTTTTTGCCATTGACAATATATATTCCTGAGGGTATGGACGCAAGGTTTTCTGACGCAATACAAATCCCGTTAAGATTATAGATTTTATTATTTGAACGGATATCCATATCTTTCTCCATGATGCTGCTCACTACAGAATAGTTTATTTGAGTCAGCCAGCTGGAAATGAGGGAGCGGGAGTTGGATACCTGCGAAGAACGAATCCAAAGACTTTGCGAGAAAAATTCGCCATTAGGGATAAGACGCTTGGCATCGGCTTCCACTCCGCTTATTCCGCTGCTTGCGCTCGACACAATGAGCCCTATTTTCTTTCCTGCCATCTGTGCCCCGTTGTTGAAGAGGAATGTCTGCATGGGAGCCGCCATGTTGCTCCACCACAGCGGAGCGCCGATGATGATGCAGTCGTAATCGGCAAGGTTGACATTCACGGGGTCGATTGGCGGATACGACGATGCCGCGTTGGGATTGTTGCGTATTGCCGCTATCTGCGCGCTGCCGATGGCATAGTTGTCAGCGGCATAGTCGAGCCCCTTTTCGGCAGGCTCTATCTCCACCACGTCAGCCTCTATTTGGCTGCGCAGCTCGGTTACGATGCGCTCCACGTTGTTGGTGTAGCTGTAGTAGACGATGAGTGTCTTGGCATCTGTGGCTATTGCTGCAAACGCAACAGCCAGTGTAAGGATTATCTTTTTCATAATTAGTATATTGTTTTTGTTGATGTTTTTGGAATTTTAAAAGTACGTTCTATATTTTTGTATACTGTCAGCGTCCCACCTGCCGCTGCTGTTCGGCATTGTAGCGGTTGCCCACAACGGGAATGGCGCTTACAGCTGTTTCGAGTTCTTTCCATTCGTTGGCAGGAAGATTGAAGTCCAGCGCGTGCAGGTTCTCTTCCAGATGCGACAGCTTGGTGGTGCCGGGAATAGGCACAATCCACGGAGCCTTATGCAGAAGCCATGCAAGTGCAACCTGCGCTGACGTCATGCCGCGTGTGCGCCCGAACTGCTGCAGTACGTTAACGATGCGGGTATTGGCACGTATGGCTTCAGGCTGGAAGCGCGGAAGAGTCTGGCGGTTGTCGTTGTTAGGGTCAAACACGGTGTATTCGTTGATGCAGCCGCCGAGGAAGCCGCGGTTGATGGGACTGTAGGGCACGAAGCCGATGCCCAGTTCGCGGCATACGTCGAGTACTCCGTTGGTCTCCACATCGCGGTGCATCAAGTGGTATTCGCTCTGTATGGCTGTAAGCGGACAGACAGAGTGCGCACGTCTGATAGTCTCCGCACTCACCTCGCACATGCCCCAGTGCTGCACCTTGCCCTCTTTCATCAGTTCGCCGATGGTCTCTGCCACCTCCTCGGGAGCAGTGTTCGGGTCGGCACGGTGCTGATAGAACATTGGCAGTGTCTCAAGCCTCAGGCGGCGGAGCGAGTCCTCGCAGTATCGGCGCACGGTGGCGCGGCTGCTGTCCTGCCGCCCCGTACCCTTCCCGTTTATCACCTCGTGCCCGAATTTCGTCGTCACGTTTATCCGTCCCTTAAATTCCGAGAGCGCCTCTCCTGCAAGATTCTCATTGGTCAGCGGACCATAAATGATTGCCGTGTCAAACAGGGTAACGCCGCGGTCCACAGCCTCGTGCAGCAGCCTTATGCACTCCTTTTTGTCGGGATGCTGGCTGCGGTTGTAGGTCATACCCATCACGCCGAATCCCAATGCCGACACATCCATGGCAGCTCTGCCTGTGCCGAGCGTGCGGTGTGCCATTACGTTCTTTCGGGCAGCAGATGCTTTTTTTCCCGTGAGCACTTCGTTTGCTGCCTTCACCTTATTTATAGTAGGCTGTATCGCCATCGTAGCCCCGGCAATGCCGAGCGTTTTAAGAAAGTCCCGGCGGCTAAATTCTTTCTTTTCCATTAATTTTCGTTTTTTTTAATTATTCCGGGTGCAAAGGTACGGCGAAAAAATGATATTGGCTTTGTTCTACAGGTCAATCTGTTTTGTTGAGAAGGTCATCTTTCTGTCGGTGCCATGCCGTAGGCTTCCTTGTATATCTTTGAGAAATGCGACAGGTTCTTGAATCCCACCTCATAACAGATTTCCGTCACCTTTCGCCCGCCTTTTCTTATCAGCTCGTGGGCAGCCTTAAGCCTGCGCTGTATAAGCCATTTCTGTGGTGTCAGGTCGCAGCACTTCTTAAAGTCACGCTTGAATGTCGACAGGCTGCGCCCCGTGAAGTTCGCCATCTCTTCCATCGACAGCTCGTTTTTGTAGTTCTTCTCCATGAAGTCCATAATGTCAATCTTCCAAGGGTCAACAAAGTCGAACAGCGAGGCATACAGGTTGAAGTCAGTATTCAATATGGCATAAATACCCTCGGTCATCTTCATTCGCAGAATTTCTTCCGAGGGTTTTGTTGCCGCATCGAAATATGGGATTACTGACTCAAACAGGCTGCGTATGTCGGGACGGTCTGACGGCATCACATACAGGCTTGTCTTATTGCGCCGTGCGTCTTGTGGTATCTCGTGGCGGTTGAGCGTCTGATAGAACTGCCTGAGAAATCCGGCAGTAAACTTCAGCACAAAAGAGCGGTAGGGCTTGCCCTCTCTGACCCGCTTTTGCAGCCACATCTGATTGTCACGCCTCATAAAGGCGCAGTCGCCTGGGTGCAGCACGGTTTTCCTGCCTTGTTCCGTGATTTCCAGCTCACCTGAATATATGTAGATGAGCGTGTGCTCACGGTTGAAGTGTGCACAGTCCCTGTCATCCGTGAAATAGCTCGCAATAAACACATTCGAGCAGTCGAAAACATCGAGTTGTTCCATATATTCATTTTATATAATTATTGAGTTCATTATTTGGATTAAGCGGTGTTTGGTCTGTCAGTTCAAGAGATTTCACCATGTGCAGTGTTCCCTGCTTGTATTTCTGAAAATGTCTTGAGGCAATGTGCTTTTCGTAAGCCGCCTTGCTTGCATAGGTTTCAAGTATGGTTATCCTGCAGGGATTGTCCTTTTCGGCAACGGCGTACATGGTCAGAACTCCCGGTTCGGTACGGAGTGACACTTCGCCCACCTCAGTGGCATATTTCATATACTCGTCAAGATACTTGGGGTAAACCTCGATTTTCGACAGCCGCACGATGCCGTCGGACTCCATCGGGAGTTTTGCGCACATCGACGGCTCCTTGTCAAGATTCAGACATTTTCCAATTACTTCTCCAGTTGCCATATATGAATATGTGGGGAACTCAAACAGCACAGGCTTCAGTTTTGTATAGTCAAGTTTGCCCTTGCCGTCGAGCACTTCAGGGGCAGCGTATGTGTTGGCTATGGAGCAGATGAAGTTGTCGAAGCCCTCCGACTCGTAAATATCCACAACATCACACTCCATCGTCAGCGGTGATTCATCGATGACGGGTGTGCCGTTTTCGCCCCAATGATACTGAAATACATGGGACTTATCGGTGTTGGCACCGCTTACGCTGCCCACATAATCAGCCTTGGGGAGCATAGCACGGTCAACCATATTCACAGAAAGCTTTTTTGATTCCTTAATGCCCTGGTTGGTGTAATGTCTGTTGCTCATGCTCACAAGAATACGGTCATGACCGATAATGCCCACATGGGCAACAAGTAACCAGTTTACCTTGCCATTCACTTCTGCTCCCACCACTGTTACTGGTGTAGGGTAAAGAGCCAGTTTGTTTCCAATGTTCTTCTTTGTCATGTCTGTTGTGTTCTTGTGGATTTCGTTCTTCTGTTCTTTATAGCTGCATGACAGCAGGGCTGGCAGCAACAGTAACCCTAATAATTTTCTCATTGACATTCTAATTTTAAAGTAATATTGCCCGCAACGTTTAATGTCTCTATTCCCTCACCATCTATATGTCCGATTTTTATCAGGTCATTGCTGTGCGACCAGCTTTTGCAGAAAATCGCCACATTGCCCCATGGCGCATATATAGTAATGTCGCCGGGTGAAGGAGCACAGCCGCGCTTTACATTTTCTATATTAAGTGCTGGGTTGGGATAGAATATTTTTTCGGTAGTGTTGTTGAAGTCTTCCAATGTAACTTCCATCGGCAAACGGGAGAGCAAATCCCGTGCGGCTGCATTGTCCTCCATCGTTGCCGTAATCGTGTGGTTGCCCACTATAATGTTCATTTTCATAGATGCAGTATTTTCATTTTTATTGTCATTGTCTGGCTGTACAGATGTTTCGGGAGGTTCTGGTATGAATGATTCTTTATCGTCTCCTCCGCAAGCCGTTGTTGAAATGACGGCAAGTAACAGCAATGGTGTTAATAATCTCTTTTTCATAATTAATCGTTTTTATTTATAAATTCCAGGGGCAAAGTTACGATGTTTTTATTTAATTCTTTTGTTTTGCAGCTCAAAATTTGTTTTTATCTGTAAAAGATATAATTTAATCTGTAATTGGGGTAATTGGCGCATTGCCATACACCCAAAAAGTGCGGAAAATATAATCCTTAAATATATTCTGTATTGCTGTGATATTTGCTTTTCTCTCTACATTTTTTGATTTTCGTTTGGTACTTTGGGATATATTTCATAACTTTGCCGAAAAACCTAATAACATTGTGAATTTATGAATAAGAAACTGCCTTTTTATATTGTATCTCTTATCATGTCTCTGTCGTTCTCAGCAAAGGCTAACGGCATGACGGTTCCTCAGGCTGACGGCTTCCCCAAGTGCAAAGTTGACGAATCGAAGATGAAGGCATACCTGATGGTTTATCATAAGGATGAAGACCACGGGCTGCATTTTGCCATAAGCAGGGACGGCAGACAGTTTAAGGCTCTAAACAACGACAACCCAGTGATTGCCGGCGACACGGTAGCCACTCAAAAGGGAATACGTGACCCGCATATCTACCGCGGTCCCGACGGGGCTTTCTACATGGCAATGACCGACCTTCACATCTATGGACTGCGTGACGGCAAGCGTGACACGGAATGGGAAAGACCGCGCAAGACTTACGGATGGGGCAACAACAAGGGCATTGTAATGATGAAATCGTGGAATCTCATCAACTGGACACACCATAACGTACACTTCGACAAGCTTTTCACTTCGTGGCAGGAGATAGGCTGTGCCTGGGCACCTGAGACGATATTCGACGAACAGGAAGGGCGCTACATGGTATATCTCACCATGCGCCACAAGGATGAGCCTGCCAAGCTATACTATGCCTACGCCAACGAGGCTTTCGACAGCATAGAGACAGAGCCTGCCGTGCTTTTCCAATATCCTGACGAGGGTATCTCTGCCATCGATGGCGACATAACGAAGGTGGGGGATACTTATCATCTGATGTACGTAAGTCACGATGGACAGGCGGGCATCAAGCATGCAACCTCCGACAGACCTACCGGCGGATGGCACTACGATGCCCGTTGGGTGGATGACGCTCCCGTTGGCTGCGAGGCACCGCATGTCTACAAGCTCATTGGCGAGAACAAATGGATTCTGATGTACGACATCTACCGCATGAAGCCCATGACCTTCGGTTTTGTGGAGACCACCGACTTCAACAGCTACAAGTCGCTCGGCATATTCAACAACGGCAAGATGCGTACTCTGAATTTCTCTTCTCCAAAGCATGGGGCAGTGGTACAGATTACGGCTGAGGAAGCTGACGCGCTGGAGCGCTACTGGAATGAAAACTCACGGACATACGAATGTCATATCCCGCAAATAGCCCCAAATGTAAACAATCCGGTTATTCCCGGCTTTTATGCCGACCCCGAGATAATGTTCTCAGAGAAGACAGGAAAGTATTATCTCTATCCCACCACCGACGGTTGCGAGAACTGGCAGAACCACGATGCTCACGTATATTCGTCGGCAGACATGAAGACATGGAAAAAGGAGGGTGTTGCCCTTGACCTGCGAAAAGACGTGACATGGGCAAACGAGAAACTGTGGGCTCCCTGTATCATTGAGCGTAAGACGGGCGAGGGGGCAAAGGCTAAATACCAGTACTATTATTACTTCGTGGCGGACGGCAGCATCGGTGTCGCCGTAGCCGACCGTCCTGAGGGACCGTTCCGTGACGCTCTTGGCAAACCTCTCCTGAAGCAGCCGGAAAGCGGTCCGATGCGCGGACATCTGATAGACCCTGATGTGTTCCGTGACCCGCAGTCGGGCAAGTATTATCTCTATTGGGGAAACGCATTCCTTATGGTGGCGGAACTGTCGGACGACATGCTGTCTATTAAAGACTCCACGCAGCAATACGTCATACCGCGCTCCATGCAGGGGCAGTATCACTATTGTGAAGGCTCCTACGTGTTTTACCGCAATGGGAAATACTATTTCACGTGGTCGGAGAACGACACCCGCAGTCCCGAGTACCGCGTGAGATATACCATGAGCGACTCACCGACAAAGCTCACTCAGCCGCTATGCCGGAATGTAGTTATTGCCAAAGACCCCTCGAAGCAGATTTACGGCACGGGGCATCATGCCGTAATCTGCAAGCCGGGCACTAACGAGTGGTACATCGTATATCACCGTTTTGAGCGTCCCGACGGATTGAAGCGCGGCTGGTCGGCAGGATATTACCGCGAAGTGTGTATTGACAGGCTGTATTTCAATGACGACGGAACGATAAAGAGCGTAGAGCCTACATTGTAAAGGCTCTATTTGTTCAAAAGATATTTGTTTTCTACTGCGTACTCCGCACTGACACGGCTGCTCTTTGAGCACACATGGCTATTTAGTGTGGAGTTACGCGGTATCATCATTCTTTCCACCTTTTTTAGTCTCTTCTATTCCTCTCTCAGCCCCAATCTGTAAAAGTTATAAATTTAATCCGTAATTTTGATAGATGCTTTTCGTTTGGAAAGCAGTAATTTTGCACCGTGAATCAAACAAAAGCATTTAACAATATGAATACAGACAAAAAAATAAGCCGGCGCGATGCCTTGAAGCGTATGGGAGCCGCCGTGGTGTGCGGTGCCGTGGCATCGTCGGGACTGCTCTCTTTCGCATCGTGCGGAGCCAAGGGAGGCAAGCGTGTGATACTTTATTTCACGGGAACGGGCAACTGCCTATATGTGGCGCGCCAGATTGGAGGCAATTACGCGGAGCTGCTGAGCATCCCGCAACTGATGAAACAGAAGAAGTTTGAGATTGAAGCCGACGAGATAGGAATAGTATATCCAATATATGGGCACATGCCGCCCAACATGATGCGCAAGTTCATTAAAAAAGCGAAGCTGAAGGCTGACTATCTGTTTGCGGTCCTGACCTACGGCAACAGAAAATGCAATGCCGTGGAGATTTGGGACAACATTGCAAAACAGGCTGGCAAGCGGTTCCACTATATCAGCACGCTGATAATGGTGGACAACTGGCTGCCAAACTTCGACATGAACGAGCAGATATTGATAGACAAGCACATACCCGAGAACCTGCAGAAAATCAATGCCGATCTTGCCGAGAGAAAGCACTGGCATGAGCCGGTGAGTGAGGAGGAGAGGCAACAGCACAATGAGTTTTTGGAGCGCACGGGCATAGACCCGGACAAGGGATTTGCGCTGGAAAGCCGCAAGTGCTTCACCGTGACCGGGGCGTGCATAGACTGCGGAGCATGTGTGGACGTGTGTCCTCGCGGCAATTATAGTCTCACGTCGCAGGGCGTGAGCATACAGGGGGAATGTGAGTACTGTTTTGCCTGCATCCAAAACTGCCCGCAGAAGGCTATCCGGTTCATAAAGTCGGAGGACGGCTCGTTCCCAACAGGCACGGAGAAGAATCCCAACGCACGTTATCGCAACGAGCACATTTCGCTGATGGATATTAAGCGGGCAAACAGCCAATTTTAAAATACATAACATAAACTAAACATACGATAAAACAGACATGAAACGATTGTTTTTTATTTTTGCGGCATTGTCCGTAATGGCAGTGATAACTGCTTGTAATAATGATGACGATTTCAATCCAGACAATCAGGAGTCGGATGAAATACGGTATGACGATGACAGGAAGATACTTGTGGCTTATTTCTCGGCTACAGGCAACACACAGCGGCTGGCAGAGCAAATTGTCAATGCCACAGGGGCAGATGTTTTTCGCATAGAGGCAGCAGAACCATACGCGGCAAATCCCTATGATGACAGTGACCGCATTCAGAATGAGTCGTATAATAACCTGCGCCCAGAGGTGGCGGTTTTGCCTGACAATGTTGAGGACTATGACGTGATTTTTGTCGGTTCTCCCATCTGGTGGCATAATCCTGCAATGGTGGTGTGTACGTTTTTGGAACATTACGACCTGAGCGACAAGATTGTAGTGCCTTTCTTCACCTATGGAGCCACAACATATCTGCAGCAGTCAATCGACAAGATTTATGAAGTGACGCCAAAGTCGCGGCATTTGAACACCTATACGGGCGGAAGCGTTGAAAACTGGCTGCGAGATATAAATATCCTCAAATAAATGTTGATAAGTGATTATAAATAGAATATCTACGTATGAAAGATTTCATTTTTAGAAACGATACAAAACTGTTTTTCCGCAATGATATACGGGAGACGGTGACAGAAGTGACAAGGGGTCACAAGGTGATGTTTGTGTACGGAGGCGGCTCGGTGAAGCACAACGGCTGCTACGATGACATAGTGGAGACATTGAGAGAAAACAGCATTTCGTATGTGGAGTACGGAGGCTCATCAAGGGAGTTTGAGAAGATAGAATAGGGAATAAAGGTAGCCAGGGCTAACGGCGTGGATATGATTATCGGGGCTGGAGGCGCAAGCGTGATGGACAGTGCCAAACTTATGGCTTTAGGCTTCTTTCACGAATCTGAGCTATGGGACTATCTGAACGGGAAGAGTCCATACGGACTGGAGCATCTGCCGCTGGCTCTCATTCCCACTTATCCGTCGAGCGGTTCTGAGAACGGGCTCGGGGCTGTGGCTGTGGATTCGAGAACGGGAGACTTTGGAACAGCATACGGCGTAGCTGCCGACTATGCCATTCTATGCCCTAAATACTCGCTGACTCTTGACAGGGAAATGACCACCTACACAGGACTGGTGACTATGGTGCAGCTGTCGGCGTGCATACTCGGCGACAAGAACCGTATGTCATACGACGCGGGAATATCCTATATCAGGAACGTGCTGGAAGCCACAAAGACTTTGCAGGAAAATCCAGACGACCTTGATGCAAGGGGAGTGATAATGGTGGGAGCATCGCTGTCTACCTCATCCCGATTGGGTATTGGGAAAGAAGAGACTTTTGCCTATGACATATACGAGCTGGAGTTTCTGCCCGAGCAATTGTTCGGAAGCACCTACCGCAGAAGCCTCACCACTGTATTCCCGAGATTCCTCAAAGCCATGGGAAAGCGTCATGAAGAGGACATAAGGAAATACTATGCCGACGTTTTCGGCTTTGACTCGTCCATCGAGGAATCATCGCAAAAACTTATAGAACTGTTTTCCAATATGGGAGTGAAGATGTACTACGACGGCGAAATCACCCGTGAAGCAGTAGACAAAATTCCATGCCAGACGGAGCTTGACGGGAATGAGGTGTTTGAGCTGATGAAAGAGTTGATCTGGTGATAATTTTTATCGGGTTCGTATATATAAAAAAGAGGTGTACCGCAACTGGTACACTTCTTTTTGTTATGTTACTTTACCTGTTGGCAGAATTAATTTAGTGCGTACTTAATTCTCCCAATAGGTACATCATCATAACTTCCGCTAAATATATTGCACCGCTATGTGTGGAGCTGCACTTTTCCGACGGCGTAGTAAAAACTATTGACACAGGTACTTTTAAAACAAGAACAGGAGGTCACGTCAGCCGTTGAAATAAGACAGAGCATTCTCATGCAAGCACAACTTCTGCCGGCACACTGCATTTGACAGTATGCTGCTCCATCGTTCCAAAGCCTCCTTTGCATCGGGATGGCTGCGCTGAAACTCTTCCACTCTCTCTGGAAACAATATTTTCATGACTACGTTGTATTTGGGTGCAAATTTAGTATAAAATAATGACGTGACCAAATAAACAGAGTAAAATCTTCACAAAACAGTGAACTTTAATTCACACATACAAAAAAATTTGTTTTTGCCATTTTATCTTCCACCTTCCACTCTTATGGGTTTAAACCGCTAATACACAAAAGATTGCAGGAGTGAAAGATGAGTGGAGGATGGAATTATCTTCCACTCTTCACAAAAGTATTGACAGCTATTCAGCGATAGCATTGACAACTATTCACTGAATCAGCATCCACTCCCATGCAGTAATGATGTGAAGTGTCTTCTCATCCAGCATGGAGACTGTCACCAGAATAGCCTCTGGCACGGTGTGCCCATTACGGATGATGAAGTCGCATTCAGCCACATTCGAATAATAATTACAAAACTTTCCATTCTAAATCGCAACTTTTACTAAAAAACTTTCGATTCCGAATGGAAAGTTTTATGTTTTTAATACTTATGTGGCACGTGCAGTACCTTAACGGTACTAATGCAGAAAATAAACTAACGTAATGCTTTCAAACCTTTTGCGGTTTTAGTGTCCTTGGCTTCCATGATGCTTATGGCATAGCCGCCGCCAGGGGCAGCCTTGAGTTTCAACACGGTCTTGGCTGTCACAATGCCCTTTCGGATAGTGTATGCCTGAGGATTGCTGAGGTAGTGGGCATCCCTCGCATCGGCATATACAGTGGCAATGTACTTCTTGCCGGGGGTGAGGAAGTCAAGCCTCAGGGTTGAGGCATGGCCGTTCTCACCAGCCGTACAGCCAACAAACCAGTCTTCGGTGCCTTTTGCCTTGCGTGCGGCAGTGACATACTGCCCCGGCTCTGCCTCAAGGTAACGGCTGTCGTCCCAGTCAACAGCCACATCCTTTATGAACTGGAAAGCATCCATGAAACGCTCATAGTTCCCGGGCACGTCGGCAGCCATCTGCAGCGGACTGTACATTGTGACATAGAGGGCAAGCTGGCGCGCCAGCGTGGAGTTGACATGGTTATTGTTGCCGGGATTCATCTTGTTCATATCCATCTCAAAGATACCGGGGGTGTAGTCCATCGGTCCTCCCTGCAGACGGGTGAACGGGAGCACGGTGGTATGCGAGGGTTTGTTGCCGTTGGTCGCCTCATACTCAGTGCCGCGTGCAGCCTCGTTGCCTATCAGGTTGGGATATGTGCGGCAGAGTCCTGTCGGACGCACGGCCTCATGCGCATTCACCATGATATGGTGCTTGGCTGCCTCCTTCACGGCATAGAGGTAATGGTTGTTCATCCACTGACCATAATGATGCTCGCCGCGCGGAATGATGTTGCCCACGTAGCCGCTCTTCACGGAATTATAGCCATACTTGTTCATCAGACTGTAGGCAGCCTCCATGTGGCGCTCGTAGTTGCGCACCGACGCCGATGTCTCGTGATGCATCATCAGGCGCACGCCCTTGGAATGGGCATAGTCGTTGAGAGCCTTGATGTCGAAGTCTGGATAGGGAGTGACGAAGTCGAACACATAGTCTTTGGAATGCCCGAACCAGTCTTCCCAACCTGTATTCCAACCTTCAACAAGCACTTGGTCAAAGCCATGCTTGGCGGCGAAATCAATATACTTCCTGACATTCTCATTGTTGGCTCCATGTTGTCCATGAGGTTTCACCTTTGAATAGTCTGTCTCATCAAGCATAATAGAAGGCAGGTCGTTGGTGTATGACCACTGCCTGCTACCATTGATCATCTCCCACCACACGCCAATGTACTTGACAGGCTTAATCCACGATGTGTCCTCATACTTGCAAGGGTCGTTGAGGTTGAGTATGAGGTTGGATGACAGCATGTCGCGCGCATCATCGCTGATGATAACAGTGCGCCACGGAGTCTTGCATGGCGTCTGCATGTGTGCCATATTGCCCTGCGCATCAGGCGTGAGCTGCGATGTGAAGATGAAGTTCTTGTCGTCGAGGTCGAGATGCATACACGAGTAATCCACCAGTGCCGCCTCGTGAATGTTCACATATATGCCGTCGGCGGTCTTCATCTGGAGCGAGGTCTGCACGCCCGTGGGCGAGAACTGCGTCTGCGACACATTGCCGCAGATGGCACCCTTCATCAGTCCGCGTATTTCGGAAAGCTTCGACTCTGTGTAGTCGTATTCCTGGGTGTCGTAGTCGCCGGGTATCCACCATGCGGTGTTGTCGCCGCTCATTGCAAACTGTGTGTGCTCAGCCTTAACAACGAAGTAAGGCAGATATTTCTGCTGGGGAAATTCGTAACGGAATCCCACCCCGTCGTCATACACACGGAATCGCAGGTTCATAAAGCGTCCGTTGGACGGCTTCTCCAGTTCCACCAGCAGCTCGTTGTAATGGTTTCGTATGTTGCGTGTCTCGCCCCATACAGGCTGCCATGTCTCATCAAACGATGATGTGGAGGTGTTGTTGATGCGGAACGAGTCCATCAGCGAGTTCTCCTCGTTAAGCTCAATTCCCAGTGTGCTCGGCTTCACCACAGCCTTGTTCTTATAGTTTATCTTGTATGTTGGCACGCCATTCCCGTTGAGCGAGAAATCCACCACGATATTGCCGTCGGGCGATGTCACGGTCTGTGCCGCTGCGGCTGCCGCCCATAATGCACAGCAGGCAGCCGCCAACCTACGTTTGATATTGCAGATAGTCATAGTTGTTTTGTTTCCGTTTATTTTGTAAGTTTAACAATCTTGCAGCCATGGGCAGGGAGAATGACCGAGAGCGATGCCGCCCTACCCTCGTCGGCGTGCTTCCACAGGTCGCGCACATTGCATTCACCGCTGATGCCAAGCCTGCTGAGGTCAACCGTCACTGCACTGGCATTATCGCTACGGTTGAACATGCCCACCACATAGTCGCCATTCGACATTGTGCCATACCATATCTCATTGTTCCTGTCGTTAAGCTTGTCGCTCAGCGGTTTGCCCACAAAGCCGTCCTTATTGAGCTCAAGCATCTCGGCGTTGGTATAGAAGCGCAGGTTGTCGCCAATGGTGCTCTTCTGGTCGGCAACGGTAACAGGACCGCCAGCCATGAGCTGCAGCGAAATCTCAGTCTCCTTCTCGGCATCGGTGTCAAACTTGTTGAGACGTATGAAGTCACCATCGAGAATCACCTTGTTGCGGCCGGCAATGTGCGACCAATACACAAATCCATCGAACTGGTTCATGCAGTTGGGCCATGTGGTGTACGACTTGCCCTTGTCCTGTGCCGAGCAGTGCCACCAGCCACCGCCGCCGGTGTCGCAGACTATGCGCACCATGTTGCCATAGCGTGCCTCAACCTCCGCATCGTTATACATGTGGGGCATCACAAGCGAAGTGAATATGCCATACTTCTTTGCCGACTCGGCAATATAGGCAAGGGCACGGGCATACGACTCACGCCCGTAACCATGTCCCACGACACCCATTCCCCTGTCCTTGCCGTCCTCATACCATGAGAGGAAGTCCATGCGGATATACTCAACACCCAGCTCCTTGTAGTGCTTGAAAAAACCGTCGATAAACTCCCTTGCACCAGGATTCTCAGCCACTGCCCAGTTAAACCAGCGGTTTGCCGCACCGGGATTCTGTATCTCCGCCTTGCCGTCGTAGTAAAGGCCGCCGAAGGTGTAGTCGGTACCTTCTATCCTGGTGTCGTTAGGTCCGTGAATCCACAGCGGATTGTCATACACTCCAAGTTTCAGTCCCTTTGCCTTACACTTGTCAACGAGTTCCCTCAGCGATGTTGAGCCATAGTGGGTCATGTAACCGCTGGCATCTTTGGCAAGCATCGGAATAAATCCGTCGGTACACACCATGTCGTAGCCGTATGGCTTCAGGTTGGTTGCCACCCAGTCGATAATCTCGTCCCACTGTGCAGGTGTGAGATCCATATTCTCGTTTGCCACCCCGGCACGCTCCTGCTCATAGCAATACTCGTAGACGCTCCAGTAGAGCGGCGCCCGCTTGTTGTCATGGATTCCCTCCACCACAGGGAGCTCTGGCAGTTCGTACTTCGGCGGATAGCGCATTTCCACATCATCCTTGCATGAGGCAAACAAAGAGGCTGCCGCCATGGCGATTGTCATTATCATAGTTCTGTTCATTGTTTTTCTTTTTACTGTTTCTTTATTCCAATATCTCAGCATTAATTGTCCAATGCTCCAAGTCGAAGGTAAGGCGGTAGTTTCCCGCATCAGCCACCTTCCACTTGTTGTCCGGATTGTTGCAGAACATAAAATCAGTGCTCTCCACTCCGCTCTTGTCAATCCTGCAGCCATCACTTGAAGGGCGCACAAACGGCACATCCCAACTGCCGGTAGCTATGCAAGCCTTGAAGTCGCCAGCGGTGAGCGGTCCTTCGTAAACATAAATGTATGAAGACTTCTTTTCGAGCTGTGTAGGAGCATCGATGTTCCAGCCGTTCGGGGTGGCGTCACCGACAATGTAAAGGTTTTCCGCCACAATAGGCTCCACTGCCGGCTTTTCGTTTTCGCCCAAGAACTCGGTGCTCATGTTCCAGTTGCGGAGGTCGAAGGTCAGCTTATATTTTCCAGCCTCTGTCACCCTCCACTTGTTGTCCGGGTCACCTGCCCACATCACAAATTTTGCATTGTTGACAGGTGTTCTTGAAATTTCAGCCCCGTTGTTCTCAGGACGGATGAACGGAGCATCCCAACTGCCGGGAACAAGACACAGTTTCATTTCTCCGGCATTAAGCGAGCCTTCCCACTCAAACACCAGCGCATCGTCTGCCGTTGGCTCCAACGCTGTGGGCGAATCGATGCTCCAGCCGTTGGGAGTGGCATCGCCCACCATGTAAAGCGTGGATGTCTTGATAGGCAGGTCACCCTCTATAATCTTTAAGTCTTTCTCACCCTCACAGCTTGTGGTCACAGCGGCAAGAAGCAGTCCTGCAATGGCAGGAAGTATGTTTTTAAATCTCATTTTCATATCTGTTGTGTTATAAATATGTTTTATTTGCTGTATCCCGGATTCTGCACCAATGCAGGATTGGCGTTAAGTATAGGACGCATAATCGGGAATATCTTAGTATGCTCATCGGCATCAGGATTCTTGTCCCACCATGTGCCCGATGTGAACTTGTTATAACGTATGAGGTCAATGCGGCGACGGCTCTCGGCAAAGAACTCACGTCCCCACTCATCGAGCATCTCATCCATGTCGAGCGTTGCGCTGCCCTCGGGAGCATAGAGCACCCCTGCAAGCTTGTCCTGCGGATAGTTGCGGCGGCGCACGCTGTTGAGCAGTTTTGCCGCATCAGCCTTCTTGCCCTCGCGCAGCTTACACTCGGCAAGCGAATAGATAATCTCCGGCAGGCGAATCTCGGTGTAGTCGCTCTCCATCTGGTGAGCATCGTCATCGCTATAGAAAGGATATTTGGCAAAATGCCATCCTGAGTTGTGGTCGCCGTCGCGCAGTGTGCTGCTGCTTGCCGTGAGCCACTTCTCGGGAGCCAGTCCCTGGAACTTGCCCACGGCATCACGTATGTAAAGGTCGTAATCCACCTCAGGAGCCTTCACCTTTTTCTTTTGTCCGTTCTCATCGGTATATTCCAGTGCACCGTAAAGGAACAATCCCTCGCGACGGCTGTCACCCAAGTTGCGGTAGAGCTTCATGCGCTCGTCGCCGGCATACTTGCGGAACTTCTGAATTGGCATACCCAGAGTGTAGGTGTAGAGCTCACCGTTGGGCGCATAGCTTGGCGAAGCGGCATATTTGGTGTTGTGGTCACCGCCCTTAGCCTTTGTATCGTTGAAATAGTAACGGGCACGGGCAGGAACGGTCCACCAATAGGTGTCGCCCTGATAGTTCCAGAACGAATAGCCCTGTGATGCCGGGAAACCGAAGATTACCTCATCGCAGTTGTCATTGTCCCAGTCGAAAGCTGCATCCCAGCGGTCTGCCACCTGATAAATGCCATACTCACCGTCGAGAATGTCCTGCGCCACCTTGGCACACTCTGTGTATTTACTCTCGCCGATATATACCTCGGCATTGAGATAAAGCCTCACCAGCAGAGCTGCTGCCCCTGCCTTTGTCCACTGTCCCTGAATGTTTGCCTGTGTGCCGAGAGCTTCCTTTTTGGCAAGCAATGACAAACAGTCGGTCAGCTCACTTTCGATAAACTGGAATATCACCTTTGGCTCCACCTGCCCCTCGGTGTTAAGTTTCACATCGTTAAAGCTGACAGCGAGCGGCACGTTACGGAAACCGTCGAGCAAGCGCAGATAGAACCATGCACGGAGGGCGCGGCACTGTGCCTTCAGATTATCAAACTCCGGCTGTGAGAAGCCAAACTTTGCAGGGGCAAGCTTATCAAGGTCTTCAATGACATAGTTGCACTGCATGATGCCCTGAAAACATCCGTTCCATTCGGTCTGCGCATCGCCGCCGTCCTCCACATTCCATTCATGATAGTGCAGACGGCGCCATTTGCCGCCATCGTCCCACCAGCCGTCGCGTGTAGGAGTAATCAACTGGTCGGCAGTAAGCTCATTGAGCACATGACGGCTGCAAATGCTCCAGAAAGCATGTTCAAACGGGCGGAATGTTGCACGGATAACATCATTCTTGGTGTTATAATAGTTTTGTGTTCCAACCTGATCGTAAAGCGTCTCGTCAAGATCAGTACAGCTTCCAAGCGTTGCGCCAAAGACAGCTGCGGATACTACATATTTAAATATTTTCATGTCCTAAGTTTTTTATATGTTATTAGAAATCAAGTTGCAAGCCAACGATAAACTGACGCGTGGAGGGGAAATAGGTACGCGAGCCCTGTGCTCCCGGTGTGAGTCCGTTCACCTGATAGGTGGAAGGGTCAACGCCGCTGAACTTGGTAAGCGTAAACACATTCTTCATCGTGCCATACAGGCGGATGCGGTCAAGAAAACGGCAGTCCTTTGGCATAAAGGTATAGCCGAGAGTAACCATGTCGAGCTTCAAATAGTCGCCGCTCTCAAGGAAGTAATCGCACACAACAGGATTGGCAGTCGAGGAAATATCGAAGTTCTTGCCGTAAGCCTTCTTCAGACGGTTGCCAGTGAAGTTACGGGTACCATAATAGAAATCGTGGATATTGAAAATATCGTAACCAAAGGCACCACGGAAGAATAGCGACAAGTCGAAGTTGCGGTAGCGGAAATTGTGGCTCGACGAGAGTGTGAACTTAGGCATACCGTTGCCCACCACCTGACGGTCGTCCTCGCTTGCCTGCGAAGCGCGGATTATGTCGCCGTCCTTATCATACACAAGCCACTCGCCCTCTGGAGTGTGCCCCGCATATTTCCACATATAGAAGTTGCCGAGAGGCTCGCCCTTCTCAATGCGCTGAAGGTTATAGTAGGGATATGGATCTTCAGTTCCACAAACATTGTAGAAGTCCTGTCCCACATATTTTGAATTGCTGAAGTCAACAAACTCGTTGCTCATTGTTGTACCCACAATGCTGAAGTTGTAAGAGAAGTTCTTGGTGTCGACAGCCTTAAAATTGAGGTCGAACTCGAAACCGGTATTCTTCATTGTTCCCACATTTACGAAAGTCTCATCGTGCAGATATGGAGGTACCGATACCTTATAGTTGCCAAGCAAGTCCTGCTGGCGGCGGTTGAAGTAGTTGAGCGAGCCATACAGTCTGCCGTTGAACAGCGAGAAGTCAATGCCCACATTCCTGTTTTTTCCTTTCTCCCATTTCAAGTCTGGGTTCACGTTCTTTGCCGGTCCCCACACCTGGAAATACTTACCATTATAATAATAGTATCCAAAACCGCTCATGGTGTTGAGCGAAAGATAGCTGCCGAAGTCCTGGTTGCCGGTGACTCCATAGTCAGCACGCAGCTTGAGGTCGTCAATCCATGAGATGTCCTTCATAAACTTCTCTTCCGAAATGCGCCATCCTGCCGACACTGCCGGGAAGTTACCCCACTTGTTGCTGGCTCCAAACTTAGAAGAACCTTCATGTCGGAGCGATGCTGTAAACATATACTTGCCGGCAAAGTCATAGCTCAAACGGCCGAAAAATGCAATGAGCTTGGCATCGTTCTTATAGCTGCCCATAAGCACTTCGCCCTCTTCCTTTGCAAGTTCGCCAGAACCAAGGTTGTCTGAACCGAGTCCGTCGTTGGGGAAATCCTTGTTCTCGGCATTAAAGCCTGAATACTGTGAATATTGATAAGAATATCCCGCCATCAGCTTCACATTGTGTTTGCCGAAACTGCCGCTATAGTTTGCCAGCCACTCAAATATAGACTGACGCTCCTTGGAGTACGAACGGCTTGCCTCGCCATCATATCCGCCGTTGATAGCCTGAGTGCTGGTGGAAGGGCGGAACCACGAGTTGTTGTTGCTGTACTGGTGGTCGGCAAACATTATCTGTGTGGAAAGATTATGATTGCTTGCCCCCCCATCTTTAGCAAGCAACGGCAGGATATTGAGTTTCACAGTGCCGTCCCAATCCAACAGTTTTGTGTCGGCATGGTCTTTCTCAAGCTTTTGGCGCTCCACAGGGTTTGAGCCAACTACCTGTCCCATGAAGTTGTAATAGCGCGAAGGATTCTCGGGGTCCATGAGCGGTGTTGTAGGGTTTGCCTCAATGGCATCCTTGAACACGCTCCAGTCAGCATTGTCACGGTAGATTATACGTGGTGCCACGTTTGCGGTGAAGGTAAGAAGTCCGCCCTTTGTGGTGTGCATGATAGAGGCGCGTGCTCCATATTCCTCACGGCCGGAACGCAGGTCGATTCCCTTAGCGTCACGATAGTCGGCACTCACACGATAGTTGCTCTTGTCGTTGCCGCCACTGAGTGTCAGCGTATGCTGCATGGTGGTACCAGTACGGCTCACAGCATCGAGCCAGTCAACATTGCCACCAAGGTCCACACCGTTGTCACCCCATCCGAGCCGCACGTCACGGAAATCCTGCGCATTCATCATGTCAAGCTCCTTGTTGATAACATCCCACGACATCATGCCCGAATATGAGGTGTGTACACTGCCGTCCTTGCTGCCTTTCTTGGTTGTCACCACAATCACACCATTGGAACCGCGGGTACCGTAAATGGCTGAGGCGGCACCGTCCTTTAAGATATCAAACGAGGCGATATCATTGGGATTGATGTTGGTGAGGTTGCCGCCAGGCACTCCGTCGATGACAATAAGAGGACCAAGTCCAGCCGAGCGCGACGACACGCCACGTATCTGTATGCTTGCCTGATTATTAGGGTCACCGGCACCGGTATTTGTAATAGACACTCCAGGCACCTTGCCCTGAATCATCATCGAAGGGTCGAGCGAACTAACCGTAAGGAAGTCTTTCTCTCCTACGTGTGAGATGGCAGAAGTTAGCTCTTTCTTGTCCATTGTGCCATAGCCTATCACAACAACCTCGTTGAGAACATCCTGCCTCTCCTTCATTGTGACGTCTATCACCTTGCGGCCGTCAACTGTCTCTTTTGCGTTCTCATATCCTATATAAGAGAACATGAGCACACTCTTGGCCGGAGCCTCTATTGAATACTTTCCGTCCAAATCGGTAACAGTGCCGTTGCCACTTTTGTCAACTCTGACACTTACTCCAATCAGCGGTTCTCCTCCCGTGTCGGTCACCTTACCTGTGATCTTCATTTGCTGTGCCAACGCCGGAGCACACACGCCCAACATCATCACCAGCAAAAGCAGACACCTTGTGGTTTTACTTCTTTGTTTTTGCATAATAGTTTAATGTTTTAATTTAAATTTATTAGGTTCTTTCATTCACATTTTGAATCTGTTTGAAATTCGTCTGCAAAATTACATCAAAAAATATACATTTCCATAGAAAAGTACAGACAAAGTACATTCAATGAGTATTGCATTTATTATATTTCCTTTTATATCAATATTTTACATATTTTGTTTGCAATATCCTAAGTACATTCCGACAGTTTTATCTTGTACTGCCTTTTACTCTTCACCAGTAACTTTAATCCTTATTTTTCTTGAACAGTCTGTCTTCTCAATATTCACCACAAGACATCTTGCGGCAGCGTTGTAACTCCATAAAGATTTGTCTATGGTCCTGCCATTTACGGTAACAGACTTTGGAGCTGTGGCATTCAGAATATTGAGTGTCCACCTACGGGCTACAGGAAGTCCGTCAACAAAGCCCTTACGGGGAAAAATGACAAGAGTTTCTTTATTTTCGGATGCGGAGTGACTGAAAGCTGTCGTTGCGAACACCTTGGCATAATCACTGTTGTCGCCATTGTCCTCATAAAGTGAGCCACTGCCATTGCTGCCAGCCACGACATTGAGTATAATCTCCTCTGGCTTGTCGGTCACATTCCTCACTGACGCAGGATTGAACGGAATCATGGCGCCAGCCTTGAAGAAATAAGGTATCTCGTTGATGCCGAAATTCATTGTCCTCACGCAGGGACCTTCGATAAGCTCATTGGTCGCAACGCTCCACCACTTACCTTCAGGGAACCATATTTTTTTCGATGACTGCCCGTTTACGGCTGCCTCGGTGACAGGGGCAACAAGGATATTATCGCCAAAAAAATATTCACCTTTATATGTATACGCCTCTTCTGCATCAGGATATTCATAATACAGCGGACGACATATCCCAATGCCTGTATCGTATGTGTTGCGTGCCATAGTATATATGTAAGGGAACAAGGCATAACGGAGCTTTACAGCCTCGCGCATCAACGGGAAATTCTCAAATTTCCATATACGCCGCTCAATACGGCTGTCCTTTGTGGCATGAGTGCGGAAGATTGGCGTAAACACTCCAAACTGAATCCAGCGCAGCACAAGTTCCGGATTGTTTACGGTTTTGTCATCAGTAAAGGCATGCCCTCCAAGGTCGTGTCCCCAATAAGCATAGCCCACATTCGATGCTGTTGCGGTGAAATATGGCTGAAAGGCAAGAGTAGGGAAATTGATAAGCGCATCGCCTGAGAACCCTATCTGATAACGGTGACTGCCCAAGCCTCCCCAACGGTGGAAAATCACAGGACGGCGGTCGGTACGGTTCTTTGCCATATCATTATAGAACACATGATTGCACCAGAATGTCTCGCTGAGTCCTGCTGTATACGGGCTTGTCAGGTGCTGCTGCCAGTCTATCCACCAGAAGTCAACGCCCTCTTTCTCATGACTGCGGATAATCCTGTCGAAAAACGACTTTGTGAAATCGGGATAGTCCAAGCTCCATGCTATTCTGTTGTCCTTTATATACTTACCGCCAAGGTCGGAGGCCATCTGAGCGAAATAAGCAGGCGACTCATTCCTGTCTACTCCGTCGGCAGGATGCAGGTTAAGGGCAATCTTGAAATTCTTGGAGTGAATGTCGCTGAGCAGTTCTTGCGGATTGGGAATAAGGTTGGTGTTCCACGACCAGCCCGTCCATCCTCCAATCCCTGCCGACTGACTGTTGGCATCGCCGTTCCAGTGCCAGTCCATGTCGAGAATCATCACGTCGGCAGGAATGTCGTTATCGGCAAGATCCTTCATTATCTGACGGTAGTCGGCAGCAGAGTACGACTCGTACTTGCTGTACCAATATCCAAAGACGTAGGCAGGCGGCAATGGTATTTTGCCGGCAATCTTTGTAAAGTCGCCCAAAGCTTTCTTATAGTTGGAGCCATACCCCATGAAATAGGTATCCATGGCACATGAGTCACGGCGCTCTGCCCACCAGTCATATCCCAACTTACCGTTTGCCTCAAGGGCATAGGAGCGTCCGCCGTCGGCGCGCACAGCCTCCCATGAGTCATCAATCACAGCCCAGCCTGAACGCGAGACAATTCCATTTTCCATCTCAGAGAGTTTGTTGTCGCCGTTGCTGCCGTCGAGAGTGCGGCATGTGCCTTTAAGGTTTTGAGGGTCTTGCTTGCCGGGATACCACAGCACGCTCTGTCCCTTATGTGTCATGGTTATCGACAGGTTATCAGATGAGGCAGGGCGTGTGCGCGGGTCTGTCCCCTTGCGGTATTTTAACTTCAGTTTGTCGGTGGTGAGATAAACCCACTCTCCGTCGTCAGTCTTTTTAAACCGTGGCACAACATCCATTCTGCGATTTTGCACGGCAAAGGTGGCACGGTCTTCAAACACTCCCTTATCGCTGTACTCTATGCGTATCATCTCTGGGGTGAGCACGGTGAAACGCGCGTTGCCCACGGTGACAACTGTTGCAGGATTTGCCTGCGGACTCTGTGCAAACACCACTGAGGGCATAAACACACACAGCCCAAACAGATTTTTCTTAATCTGAAATTTGATTTTCATTTGCGGTCATTTTTTTGTTAAACGTTATGGTTTAGTCATCAATATTTTTCAGCTGCAAAATTAAGCAAAATAAGTATCAGAACTATGCCTAAGTACAGTTTCAGTACATTTCAGCGATTTTACACTTCTTTTATAATGCTTTATACCAACAAATTAGAGCAAAATCGAAAATAATCGTAAGTACATTGTTATTTTTCCAACTTTTTTATTACCTTTGCAAAAATAATTGTAATAAGGCAACAAAAAACTACACCTATGAAAAAGATTACAGCCATTATATTTGTGCTGGCCGCATGCCTTTACGCATACGCCGACAACAGCACATTGTACAATCAGCTCGACAGCGTGATTGCCAACAGAGATTATTACACCAAGGAGAAAGAACAGAAAATAGAACACCTGAAGAAAAGCGCGCAGCTGACCACCGACAAGCATGCACTGCTCAAACTGTATGATGAGATATACAACGAGTACCATTATCTAAGATACGACTCGGCAATGACATACGTGAACAAGGGGCTGGAGCTGGCGCAAGAGGTTGGCGACAACCGTTTCCACTACATGAATGTTATCCATAAAGCCATGCTCCTGTCGGCATGCGGACTATACAGCGAGGCGCAAGACCTTCTCATAAAATTAGATGAAAACAGGATGGACACGACTCTAAGATATGAATACAACCTCACTTTCTACTGGCTGTACACTTATTGGAGCGACTACAGCAACAACAGTGAATATACACAAAAATACTGGGAGAACAAACTGAAATATCTAAGACTGACAATAGAACTGGCTAAAAACTCACCTAACGACTACAACTATCTGATGGGTGAATACCATCTTTATATTACTGGAGACAGGAAAAAAGCGTTTGCATATTATAATATGGTGTTGAACAGTGAGCCCAGAAACTCACGGCTCTACTCCACTGCGGCGTTTGCCGCGGCATGTTGCCATGACGAGGGCACACCGGAACGTGAGAAATACACCATTCTGTCGGCAATTACCGATATCATCACTCCTGTAAAGGAGAATCTGTCGTTGCAGGAACTGGCAAGACAGCTTTTAAACTCGGGTGAGAACATGGAGCGTGCAGAGAAATATATATATGTGTCGATGGAGGATGCCAAATTCTACAACAACCGCATGAGAATAATCAGCATCTCAAACAACATGCCTGAGATAACACAGAAATACAAGGAGATACTAAACACACAAAACCAGCGGCTCAGCACATCGCTCATAGGGAGCATACTGCTGCTCATAGGGCTGGTGATTGCATCTGTGTTTATAATCCGCCAAAACAAGCTGCTTGCAAAACGCCGCCATGAAATTGCTGAAAATAACCGTCAGCTGAAGAGCCTCAACGAGCAGCTGTCGGGACTGAACGGCAAACTGACTGCCTCTAACCAGCGTATGATGATTACCAACGTGAAGCGCGAGGGACTGGCAAAGCTGTATATTGACCTGTGCTCGAAGTTTATCAGCCGGATAAACAACTACCAAAAGCTGGTGTGCCGCAAGATAAAGGCTAATCAGGTGAACGACCTGCTGAGCACCATGACCTCGTCGAGACTTTCCGATGAGGACGCCGCAACATTCATGCACAACTTCGACAAGGCATTTCTCGACCAATACCCCACATTTGTAAGTGAGTTCAACAGCCTGCTGCTGCCAGAACACGCCATAGCTGTGAAGTCAAACTCGCTCACCACCGAGCTGCGCATCTTCGCACTCGTGAGATTAGGGGTGAGGGAAAGCAGCGAAATAGCCAACCTGCTGTTCTATAATCCGAGGACTATCTACAACTACAGGTCGGCAATGAAAAGCAAGGCTGCCAATAAGGACACGTTTGAGGATGATGTCCGGGAGCTCTGTAAAATGATGGATTAAGAATTTTGTTTTTGCCGTTTTATCTTCCACCTTCCACTTTTATGAGGTTAAACCGCTTATTGTGAATGCGGATAATACATCGCACATGAAGCCCCAGTACAAAAGCGGTGTAGCATCCGTACAGTAGAATTGTAGGCGAACTACAGCAGTGATGTAGCCGCACTACAACAACGGTGTAGGCGCACTACAACTGCGGTGTACGGACCGTACAAATAAGCTGTAAAAGCCGTGTACTGCCAACATTCTGTTTTACAACGTATTGTCACAATATAAAATCTGGCTCTTCCACATAGTGATCGAACTCAAGATTCTCTGTATATCCCTTTTTTCTGAAAATATTGAGCACACCCTGCTGCTGTTCCGGCGTAAGTTTACACCGTCCGTTGGCATAATTGTAATACGTGCCGTGACTGCCCAGAAACGCCTTCAAGTTAAGGCGCAGCGTGGCGGCATCGCGCTGCCTTACATTATAAAACAGCTTTTTGAATCCCCATGCAAAGGTTACTATTCTCGCCTGTTTGAACAGTCTGCACTTGCGCCCGTCTCGGCAGGCATTGGGAAACACCGCCGACCCTGCATCTTTTGTGTCATCGACATACTTGCCGGAGATAAAACGGATGCACTCGTTGTGCTGCGGACAATGTTCGTTGAAACAATAAATCCACGCATGGGACAACTGTCTGCCCCTGAAAGTCTCTTCTGTAAAATTCTTGTTCATAAATTACGTGAGTGATGATTAATTGTTAAACGTTCCGTTTTCCAGGTAGTAAAGCATGCTAATTACTATGATTGGATTTCACTGCAAATTTACAAAAACAATTCCATACATGCAAGTTTTTCAGCCATTATTTTACAATTCCCGTCCGTTTTTATGCTTTTCACACTGAAAAGCTCCATCTTTTTGTCCACAAATTGCGGTTTTCATCACTATTTAAGCTCTGGAATGGGCAAGAAAGGTGGAAGACGAGTGGAGGACAACACCCTTTTCATGGCATCTTCCACTCATTTAAAGTCCTGACTACATGAAATTTAAGCTAAAAATAGTGGAAGGTGGAAGATGGAATTAAAAAACTTACGTAGGACTGTGTCAGCATCCTCCTGACACAGTCCTGCATTCTTTGTATATGCTATTGTATTATCGTTGAAACTGGATTATCTTTGTAATTACCTGTCCGTCTGAAGTCCTTTGTTTTAAAATGTTCAGTCCATTTGCCGGAACATTGAGGGGTTGCCCTTGGATATTGTAGTATTGATAAGATACATTACCCTGTACTGTCGCCGTATTTATGTCTGTTGGAACACAGACGGTGGAGGGTTGACTAAGACTTCCATATTCATTTACCGCTTTGACAGTATATAAGGCGGAATTGCCATTGGTGACAAAGCTGTTGTCTTTGGTGAAGCCCACGACCTTGTCGCTGCCGTCAATGATTACATAGCAGATGGCATAGTCGGAGCTGGTCCAAGTCAGTGTCTTGTCGCCCTGGTCATATTTGAGGTCTGCAGGAGCATCCACTGGCTCGAAGAACTTTCGCGGATTCCAGTCATCCGTTCCTGCTGTCACGGCTTCATATGTATATTTGGCAGCCTCCTCGGAAGACAACACTGCCTGACGGGTTACAGGACTGGTCTCACCAACGGCCAGCTTGTCCTCATCCACCTTGTAAGTGGTGCGCCGGTTGTTCAGGTCAATGGGATTTCCATCGGTATCCATGGTGTTGTACTCGGCGAAGAGCTTCGGCGCAATATGCCACTCGCTCCATCCCTCAGCGGCGAGAGTAGTCTCCAGCATCGTGTTGATCCATACGGCGACAGGCTGGTTCTGCCATGCACGGCCCAACTTATTGCCGCCTCTCTTGCCGTCAATGGTATTGTTGACCATCACATATCCCCACTTTGTGCCTGCAGCATGGCTTGGAGCCACGATGACACTGCCCTCACGTGCAAGGCGGAAGGTGGAGTTCTCTATGTAGTTGTCACCGGCACCATAGTAGAAATCAACGGCACCTTCTATGAGACAGTTGTTCACATACTGGCGGGCACTGGAATTGCGCACGTCAGTATACCATGTGTCCTGGAATGAGCGGAACTGGCAGTTGTTGAAAGCCTGACGGTCGTTGCGTGAACTCATTGCCAGTCCCATCGGGCCAGCCTGCCTCTCTACGCCATAGCTGTTTATATATGAGATGTTCTCCGTGTAGAAGTCGGTGCTGTTCACCTGTACCACACTCTGCTTGCCATATGTTTTCGACGAGGGGTTGTTGGTGCTGTATTCCCAACCGATGTCTGATGAGCCTCCATTATTGATCCAGAACTTGATGACGGTCTGCTCTTTGTCCTGTCCGATGAGGTGGATGAAAGGCTTGTTCTCAGGAATGGTCACCAGTTCCTCGTACTGTCCGTTCTTGACAAAGATGAGCCAAGGAGCGATACGGTTGACTGGGGCTTTATCTATCGCCTCCTGTACGCTCTTGTAGTCGCCTGTGCCATCCTGTGCCACTACAGCGTCATAAACTTTAGGAGTTGGAATGGGGCGCTGCATGACAGTAAAAGTGATGTTGTGGGCAGGAAAGGCATTGCCGTTCATGTCGGTTATGGCCTGTCCGTCAATACTCAGTGTATAGGTTTTGCCATATTCGAGTCCGTGATAAGCGTAGGTAACACTCTTGCTGCCGAAAGAGCCTGTCAATGTCTCGCCATTGAGCACCACACTGCCTGTACCGGCTTTTACACGCTCATTGAAGCTGAGTACTATATTACCGCGCGCCGATGCACCGGCACTGTCCTCTGCTGGCGAGCTGCTGACAAGCTGCGGTGCCTCAGTGTCATCAGCTACATTCTGGTCGGCATAGACAATAACATCAGCCAAATAGAAACCTTCGGTTCCCGAGTGGCTGCCGCCATCGAAGAAGTCGCTGGTCTCATCTTCTATCCAACGGATATATACCATGCCGTCGATTGCCTTGGTGTCGAGTTCGCAGTCAAAGCTTACCCACTCGCTACTGGGATTCTCAGTCAATGTCAGTGTCTTGACGGTCTCAAAGCCCTCTGTGGCGCTGGTGGTGCTGAGCTGCATAAGCTGGCGCTGGCGCACACAACTGTTATTAGCTGCAACATAACTATGAATATTAATCTTGTCGTAGTCCTTGACGCTAAACGAAGCAACAAAGGCACGTGGAATCTGCTCATCCTTGCCCCAATCAGTATAGCGGCGTGCCGCCCACATCTCCTTACCGCCGAACGAGGCCTTGCCGCTGCCCCAGTTGGTAGAGGCGCAGTTGGCTCCCTGATAGAACTGCATCACACCCGTATTGTCTGTCGTAAAGGCATAGTCGGCAGGACGGTTGTTGCGCAATGTGTTCTTGTCGTTATTGAAGTCCCACGACACGATGAACGGTATCACGTCAAATGTAGCGGTCACTTCCGTATTGCCGTTGACCGTTATGGTACGTGTCAGTTCGGCGCTGTTGTTCTCCCATGTCAGGAAATTGGTCACATGGTTAGGAATGACAGTCAGAACCACTTCTGTGCCTGCATCATATTTGCCGTCGACGGGCTCGGGCGACATTACTATCTCTCCCCATTTTGCACCGTCACCATCCTTGTTGACAGTCAGTGAATAGGTCTCTACCGTTCCAAATACAGCCTTTACTGTGGTGTTGCCGCTGACAGTAGCCGTATATGTTGAGGATGTGCTCAACGTATTGCCGCTGCCGTCATGCCATTCCTTGAGCTTATATCCCGGCAAGCCCTGTCCGGCAAAGCTGACGTCAGTGCCTCTGACAGCAGCATCGCCTACGGGCGACATTGTAACATAACCACCGTCAGCCGGTTTTGCCGCAGTGGTAATGTTGTATGGTATCTCGCTTCCGATGGACTCACCCGTTATCTTGAAACTGTTAAGATACATGTCACCAGTGGCTTTGTCGTCATAGCCAATAAGGGCACGCACCTTAACATTCGACTTTCCGTCAGCTGCCAATGCGGCCTTCGTCTCATTGAAATTGCTCCAGCCACTACCTGTGGTGTTCTGTGTACTGCTTACCATCCATGTTGTTCCACCGTTAGTTGACACCAATACATAGACAGGCAGGGTGCGGCTGTTGTTGCCCGACATGCGGCACGAGAACTGCAGGTTCTTGTAACCTTCTGCCGAAAACTCCACTTCTGCATAATTGTAATGCTGGGCAGCATCGGTGGGAGTGGTGATAACTTGTGGCGAGGCGGTGTACATGCGCAATGCGCCATTATTGTAGCCGGAGATATACCACTTCTTGTTGCCGTCAGCCGCCTTGATGGTCAGCGTGCTGTTTGAGACAACTCCCGAGGTAGGATAAAAGAAAGGTTGTTGGGTGTCGAATGTGTACTCCATGTTTGCCTTCGGCTCTTTGGAGGCAACATAGTATGTTTTTACACCGTCCTGAGAGTTTTGGGTGTACCTGACGTCATTGGTGAAGTCCCATGCCGCCAGTGTCACAGGGTCGGCAAATGCTTCCTGCAGGCCTCCGGACAGCAGGAATACAGCAGCAAAAGCGCCAAACTGTAAATTGCGTTTCATTGTCTGAATGTTTTTTTAGTGATTAATATATTTCCTTGTAGAAATCAGTCCGTTGCGGTTTATCTCTTTTCTGATTATGATGCCATGCCGGCATTTACTTCCTTGAATGCCATTCATATTATAGTAGGTGACTATTGTCGGGTTATCTGCCTCAATGTCGGATATTCCAGACTTGCCAACCAAATGAAGCCCTATCTCCATGTTGGCAATTCCCACCTGCTTGGTGTTGCCCAAACGGTAAATATAAAGGCGAAGGGCACACATACCATCAGAAACACTCAAAGTCTTTGCTGTCAGGTCTATATCATGTGATGGAGAGTCAGTACCATTACCGGCTACGGGATTGAATCCCGCCTCAAGTGAGGTCTCAACGCCGTCACTATCCACCCACTTTGTGTCGATATATCCGCCGCTGGTACCGAAGCGAGCTGCATCGAAACTTATCTTTGACGGTATCACCTCAACACCTTCAGCAGGACTGATGTAGTATGTCACCACTGCGCTCTCCGAAGGAGTCTTTGTTTCCGCCGTGGGCTGAAACAGCGTAAAGGTCGTGCCATGCACTGTGCGTATTTCCTTGACGTGTAATGCATCTGCTATCGAATAATCGGCACTGGCCACCTTTGTGTCATCGCTAATTATGCCCTTTTCTCCTGCGCTGCCACTGTCCATTGTCCACTTCACGGTAACATCTGTGGTCAGCTTATCTCCATCAATGTCCTTGGCGGGTTCTCCCATCACTACCGCTCCGTCATACTGACTTTCGGTTATCTCGCCCACAAGACTGTTCAGATAAACCTCCAGCATAGTGTATCCCTCCTCGTTGGTCTGATTGCCGTCATCACTATCGTTTGCGTCCAGTCCGTGTGACTTTTCCCAACTGTCGGGCATGCCGTCGCCGTCCGTGTCTACGGGTGCCTCCGTCTGTATCAATTCGGGCCATGGCGTCCAGTTGTCAGCTGCACCGGCAGGCTTAAGGTCAGTCTGACTGTCTATAATTCCGCCCTTATTGGCTGACACACCCTTGAAAGTGGCAGTGCCGTTACGGCATTCAGTTACGAGACGGTCGTCTATGGCATCACGGTGAAATGAGCACCCGACATAGTCGAGAACCTTATTGTATGCCTCCTGTGCCGTATGCTGATGAAATTCGGGTATCTTGCCCAACGGCTCATCGCTGCGCAGGTCTGCCTTTGACGGATTTCCGTTAATCAGGCTTGAGCTGTTGATAACTACTCCTGCCCAGTTGTCATTAGTGATATCGCTATATTTGGTATTCACATTGCCTGTTATGTAGAACTTACCCCACACGCTAATATTCCAGTCTCCAGGTGTGGCATCGTCAATGCCTATAAATCTGTTCTTTGAGTTACTTGTCGTTGCAGGTCCCGGTTTCCAATAGTTGTTCACCATATTAATATACATGCCCTCTGCGCCATAGCATCCATTGCCGCTCCAGTTGTAAATCACGTTGTTACGCATGTCAGTCTTATGGTCTTCCAACGGCATTATGTTGCCCGTTCCAAAGCGTGGAGTACGTGAGTCATGGTGAACAATCATGTTATGATAGTAAGAAGCCCCCATACCTCCCCAAATGGCGCCATAGCCATGAGCATTCTTGGGATGCTTGCTCATGCGCAGGCTCTCACTGATGATGCACCACTGCATGGTGAAGTCGTAGTTGGCATAGAACGAGGCACACTCGTCGGTACACCACGATACAGAGCAGTGGTCGATGATTACATTGCGGCAGAAACGTCCGCCAAAGGCATCGGCGCCCTCTGCCTCACTGACAGTCACCTTCTCGTCTCCCATACGGAAACGCAGGTATCGCACAATGATGTTATTGGCACTCACCATCACAGGATAGTCTGCCAGACAGACACCGTCTCCGGGAGCTGACTGACCGGCGATGGTGATGTTGGACTTGCTGATATTCAGCTGACGTTTCAGGTGTATCGTTCCCGACACTTTAAATAGAACAGTGACGTTGGAGAGGTTCTCCACAGCATAGCGCAGGGTTCCCGACATATTCCCATCCTCCAAAGTCGTAACATAATAGACAGAGCCACCGCGTCCTCCCTTGGTGTAGCGGCCATAGCCGTCAGCCCCCGGAAAAGCGGGAACCTGAGCTTGGATGCTGTTTAAAAGTGTCAGCATCCAAATCAGCAACAGATAAAATTTCTTCATAATTATAATGAGGTGTGTTCTGGTTATGAACAAGGGCAGATGTATTCACAGTCATCTGCCCTTGATAATACAAAATTAACTCTATTAATAAAAACTACAATATAAGTATGAATATACTACCACCAGCGCGGGTCACCAGCCTTGCCCTGTCCCCTGAAGTTCACACCAGGCTTGCAATGGAAGTCGCCGTTCTGCGGGTCAACAAACAAGTCCTCCGTAGACAGGTCAAGATGGGTGATATTGAGGAACTTCCTGGTTTCCTCCTCGGGGAAGTCACTGGTGAGGTAACTGCCTGAGAACTCCATCCACCCTGAGTAGTCATCATTACCCGACTTCATCTTTTGTCCTCCGTTGAGACCGCAGAAAATCATGTTGGTGACCTGCGCCTCTTTCGGCGCACGCTTATTGTCGGCACGAATCCACTTCTGCAGTTTCGTGGTGTAGTTGCAGAATGTACATTTGTCCACTTTGAACAGGTCCACCTTACAGCGCAGGTCCATCATCTGGTCGCCTATTTCCATAAGGGTGCTGTTGGTTATGACTATCGTTTCCATCACAATGGTGTTCTTGCCGATATTCAGCATGCCATAGCCGCTTTTGCCGATATTGTTTATTATACAGTTATCGATGCGTACATTCTTGAACACCACATTGTCATTGTTTATTATCAGCAGCGACCGCGGAATGTTGCGTATGAAGCAGCCTTCAAACACAAGGTTGTCGACATTATTCTTGTCAGGGTTGAACCAGTATGCCTCGCCGTCGCCGCCGTCCATCTCAACATACTGGAACTTGATGTCAGTCTTGACGCCGCTGACGCGGAAACCCTTTGGCATGTTGAGCACAGGCCGCTGACCGTTTATCATCTTGCCTGAGATATAGATACTGGTGATGTTCTCAGGTACACGCAGCTGAGTGTCGAAGTCGTACTGCTGACCGCCGTTGAACACCAGTGTCACGGTTTCGTTGGCAGCCCCGGCAAGCAGAGCAGCCACATCGTCGCCGGGCTGCACCTCTATGGTCTGTCCCGCAGCCGCTCCAAGAGTGGTGAATGTATAGCTGCCACGCAGGAACTCACCGTTGAATATCTGCGCAACGTATCTTGTACCTGGGGTAAGAGCCTCAACAGTTGCCTCGCCCCTGCCCTTCTGTGCATCGGAGAGCGCGATGGAAGCCACCCACGCGGTGTCGGCCCCGGAAAGTGTTCCCACTTTTATTGCAGTTGCCTCCTTGTCAGCCTCCCAGCTCAACTGCGCGTCCTGAATGCCGGGGACGGCCCCTGTGAAAATCTGTTCGGCAGGAGTGAAGAAGCTCAGCCCGCTCCATTTCGACTCCACACCAGTATTCTCATTAATACCTTTTATCCTTACCGAATAGCGTGTGGTGCCGTTAAGGTTCTCAAACAGCTTCTTATATTCATTCTGCACCATGACCTTGCCCTCGCTAAAGGCAGTAAGAGTGTCCGCCTTGACCTCCTCGGTGCGCACAATGTTACCAAACTTCAGGCTGTCGCCCATGCTGAACTCAAACACATACTTTGTTGCCCCGTCGATGCCGTTAAACCTCAGGAGCACAGATGTAGCCATATTCTCCTCCAGCTCAAAGTGGGTGGTGCTGTAAAGACGGTCGTAGGACTTGTCCACAGCCCATTCATTGGCGTCTTCGCTGCATGATGCCGCCAAACACAGTACGGCAATCATAATATATAAATTCTTCAGTTTCATAATTTCTATTATGTTTTTTACATTGTTTAATCCATACTGTGGTCGTACCCGTAAGAGTTCTTCAGGTAGCCGTTCGACTTATATATATCATCGTAGTAGATGGAATAGAGATGGCGGTAGTTGCATACACCGTTGCCCATGGTGTAGGTCTGTAGCTTTTCCTGAATCTGAGTGCCATACTGCAGCTGTCCCAGCAACGGGGTGTAGTCGTAGCGGGCACGCAGACCGGTGGCACAGAGCAATATGCGCACAGAACGCGTCACCACATCGTCCTGATTATTCTCCTTTCGCATCCAAGTCATTTCCTTATATTTTTCAGGATCAGGATTATCGTTTAACGTGCGGTAGAAGTTGACAGACGAGAGATCCACCTCGGGATAGCCACTTTCGCCCTTTTCGGTCATCTTGTAATATATCTTCTCGGGGAAATTCTCAGGAGAGAACACCTTATCGAATATTCTCACTTCCGACTGTCCGTCGTACATTTTTACCAAAGCCTCCTTCATTTCCTCAATCTTCCGGTCGAGCAGCCCCCAGCGCACCAGGTCGAGCTTGCGCACACCTTCACCGCCAAACTCCCATGCGCGCTCATTGACAATGGCATTGAAGAAATCGGCATCATAGTTCTTTATCTCGGCAGAACCGGCGCCAAAGGCACGCTCACGCACCATTTCCAGAGCCTCACGAGCGCTGATGCCCGCCACGTCACTGCGGCTGTCGGCACCTTCACCCAGCTGGTAGCGCGCCTCGGCAAACATGAGCAGAATGTCAGGATAGCGCATCAGAATCCAGTTGATGCCCGTATTGGGGCGTCCGCTGGCGGTCAGTGCCAATGCCCTGTATGCGTCGTTGGTCCAGAAATACGACCACTTGCCAAGATGCACATTCATCATATCGTTACGCATCACCTCGGTCAGTTTGTTGTTCTCCTTAGTGAATTTCGGGAAATAGCAGGCATAGTCACGGCGCTTGTCGGAAGGAGCGAACGAATAAAAGTAATATCCGTTTGTGGCTACGTATGACGATCCCCAGCCGGTATTGCCAAAAAGATTTCCGTCCATCTCGCGCCCCATGAGCGTACCCACGTCGCCGCTGTACCCCATACCGTTGGCAACCTCAAAGAGATTTTCGTTGTAAGCATTATAATCCAGATGGTTCACCGTTTTCCAGATGTCGCCATAGTCAGGGTCGAGCTTATGCGGATTCTGTGCGTCGCCAATGATTTCGGCACACTGCTGCTCGGCAATGGCATAATATTCCTGCCAGTTCTTAGGACGACCTATGAAGAAGCCGTTCAACTCCTCCATGCCGCTGACCGCTGCCGGATAGTGCTCCACGTTGCTGTCGTCGGTAAACTGGTTGCCGTCGCGCACCGACCATCCTCCGGCAAACAGCGCTATGCGTGCCAGCAGCCCTTTGGCAAAGCCCTTTGTGATGCGCTCACAGTTGTAGTCTGCCACCTCATTCATCCACGGCAGATATCCGATTGCCTCCTGCATGTCGCGTATCAGCGCCGCATAGATGCTGTCGCGACTGGTCTTGCCGGCATACACATTCGACAGGTCGCTCGCCGAGGTTCCTTCCTTATAAGGTATGTCGCCCCACCGGCGCACCAATTCGAAATAAGACAGTGAGCGCAATGTCAGTGCCTCTCCCAAATAGCGCACCATAGCCTTATTGCCGCTTTTGAACGCCTCCGAGTTGCGTATTCCCTCCACGGCGGTAGAGGCGCGTTCAGCCATTGTGAAGATATATTGCCACTGTATGGTGTGGTTGTACCAGTCGCTGTAGAAATTGGCAGCACCAGTGTCCGAGGTCAGTTCTTTCGACGGGTCGCTGTTGTAGCCGCTTGCCAGCTCAATATCGGACACTCCCTGCCAGTTCACCGACATCTTCTGCCCGTAGACATAAGTACCGGCAAGGTCGCTGTACACGCCCATGACGGCGGCACGTGCCATACCCTCGTTCTCATATATCACCTGACTGGTCTGCTGCGACGGGCTTTCGGTGTCAAGAAAGTCACTACAGCCGGTGGTCAGACTGCAGACAACGCAAACAACGCATACGTTTTTCAATATCTTGTATTTCATATTTTTCATTTATGTTTTTGTTTTTATTAGAATGTTACATTTAATCCGAAAGCCCAGGAGCGCGACTTCGGATAAGCTGAGCGGTCGTAGCCCATCACCATATTGTTCGACGAAATGTTCACCTCCGGGTCCTGACCGCTGTAACTGGTCCAGCAGAACAGGTTGGTGCCCGTGGCATAAAGCCTCAACCGCTTGATTCCGGCGTTTTTCAGCAACTGCTGTGGCAGCGAATATCCCAAGGTCAGTGTGCCGAGTCGCAGGAACGAGCCGTCCTCCACAGCCCAGTCGGTGGTGACGCTGTTATTCATGAGCGGATGCCACATCTTCTTGCCCTGGTTTATCTCCTGCAGACGTACAGGGTCGGCGTATTCTCCGTTATAGATGTTGCGTCCCGTCTCTGGGTCGATAACGGTGAAGCGGTTATCGAGACTCATCAGTGTGCTCATGTTTTGATAGCGCTTTGACAGGTCATACGATGTGTTGTCGATCTTGTTCACATTAAGCACGTCGTTGCCATACGACCAGTTGAACAGTGCGGTAAGGTCGAAGCCCTTCCATCCCATGTTTATTCCGAATCCACCGGTGTGTTTAGGCTGTGCACGTCCTATCACCTTACGGTCGTTGTCGGCATCAATCTTTCCGTCGCCGTTCAGGTCCTTCAGCTTCATGTGTCCGGGACCGAACCATGCGCCGGAACGCGACAGTACACCCGTACAATCGGGCACCAGAGGCACTCCGTTTTCGTCAACATCGGTCTTTATCTCCCAACGCTTGGTGGCGTTGTTGAACGTAAAGTCGTCAAAACCGTAATAGCCGTCACATACATAACCGTACATCAGTCCCACTTCTTCGCCAACAAACACGCGGTAATTGTCACTTCCCGTGCTTGGGAAAGAGCCTCCTGAGAGAATCATCTCGTCTTTATTTGTGCCGTAGAGTGCGTCAACCTTGTTCTTGTTAAAGGAGATATTGGCATTTGCACTCAGATAAAAATCATTAGTGTCGATAATGTTGGCATTCACGGTAAACTCAATACCGCGGTTGGTAGTCTGTCCAAGATTCTGATACTGCGTCCTGTAACCTGAATTCGACGGCAGCTGCACCGACATTATCAGGTCTTTTGTAACATCATTATACAAGTCGACCGACACATCAATGCGTTTCTTGAACAGCGAGAAGTCGAGTCCCACGTTGGTTGAGTGCTTTGTCTCCCATGTCAGCTTGTCGTTGCGCAGCACTGTTGTAGGCTGCAAGCTGCTTTGTCCCGTCTCATTTTGATAATAGAGGTTCTTTATGTTTGTCACAGGACTGTATGTCTGCCGCCAGTAGCTGCCCACACGGGCATTACCCGACACACCATGGCTGAAACGCAGCTTCAGGTTGCTCAGCCAGCTGCGTGTAGCCTCCATGAATTTCTCGTCGCTGATGCGCCATGCGGCAGCCACAGCCGGGAACACGCCCCACTTGTTGCCGGGCGAAAACACATTGGTACCGTCGGCACGCAATGTAAACGTGAAATAATATTTTCCGGCATAAACATAGTTGGCACGACCAAAGTACGACAAGGTACGTTGAGGTTCGTTTATGGTGGTGTAGGTCGGTTCCGCCTTTCCGTTATTCCACATAGCCAGAATATTGTCCACGGTATAGTCCAGCGGGAAATAGTCTGATTCTATCTTCATATTATCCGACCATGAGTTGTTGCCCTCAAAGCCTGCCATGGCATCAGTATGGTGCTTGCCGAAATCCATTTTGAAGTTCAGCATTGTGCGGAAAGTCCAGTTGTTGCCGTCAGTATACTGGCGCTTTGCCACCGGCATGCCCGACCTACCGTTAGCCTCACCCGTGTTGGCAAGGAAAATATTGTCCTGACGCGCTTGGCTGAATCCATAGGTTCCCTCGGAGCGCCATTGCAGCCAATTGGTGATGTCCCATACAAGGGCAAGATTATATGAATTGTTAAAGTTCTTCTGCTTCTTATACTCGTTGGCTATATTATAGAAAGGATCTTGCAAATTGCTGATGTTTTCATAAGAAAGGTCATCACCGCCAACATCGTCAATACCCAAGTCGGTAAGCGTGCCCACCGGCGGATATTTCACACAGTCGCGCAGCTTATTGCCATACGACACACTTGGTCCGTCGATGACACGGTATGTCATTTTGGCATTGAAGTCGAGCCTGAGTTTGTCGTTGAATTTCTTGGTTATCTTTGTATTGAGGGCATCCCTCCTGAACTGTGAGCTTTTCATTATATAGCTCTCGTCGTCGTGAGTATAGCTGATGCTGTAGATAAGGTCCTTTGAACCGCCGTTGATGTTGACATTGTAGCTCTGCTTCACACCTGTGCGGTCGAAAAGTTTTTTCTGCCAGTCCGTACCCTGACGCGATTTGTAGATGTCTATGTCCTCCCATCTGCCATAACGGTCATAGAATGCCGCACTGTTGCCATTGTCGAGCTCACGCTGCAGATATACATATTCATATGGTGAGAGCACCTCCGTCTCATTGTAGAACTTATTGACACCCACCGTGGAATTGAAGCTCACTTCTGTTTTTCCAGCCTTGCCGCTCTTGGTTGTCACCAGCACAACACCGTTGGCACCCTTTGCACCATATATTGCCGTTGACGAGGCATCTTTCAGGATGTCGATGTTCTCAATATCAGTCACAGGAATGTCACCAATGCCGCTCGTCTGGAATCCGTCTACTATATAGAGCGGTTCGTTGTTCTGGGTAATGGAGCCGCCGCCACGCACGCGGATTGTGACATCGGCATCAGGAGAGCCCTGGGTGGTGGTGACGTTCACACCTGCCACACGGCCCGTAATTGCCGATGCGGCATTTGTAGACTGGATGTGCTTCAGCGTCTTTTCTCCTACAGAAGAGATGGACCCCGTAAGGTCCTTGCGCCGCGCCAGTCCGTAACCCACTGACACCACTTCAAGCTCACCCAGTGTCGTTGCATCATCTTCCATCAGCACTTCCACCTGAGAACCTGCAACTGCCTTTATCGTCTGCGTCTTCATTCCTATATAAGAAATGATGATCTGACGCCCTTTCGGTGACAGCTTTAATGTAAAGTTACCGTCAAGGTCGGTTACTGTGGCATTTTTAGAATTACCGGACTCTGACACCGTGGCACCGATGACAGGTTCACCCGCCGAGTCCTTAACCTTGCCTTTTACCGGTCCGTTTTGCGCATGGGCAATGACCGACACCAGCAGTACAATAATTAGATAGGATAATTTTTTTAACATAGTTGTACTTAAATTGATTAATTAGTTTTTAGCAGATGTCTATTTTTTTAATTTGTCGAGTTTGTTTTGGAATGCAAATTTAGACATTGCCAAATAACAACAAGGAGAAAAAAGTACTTTTGACGGTTTTAAAAGTCCACGATTTATTATTTTAGAACGATTTTATACCTTTTTAGATATTTTTTTGTACTTTTGCAACAGCAAACAAATCTGATGAATATATGCGAAAGACATTTCTTGTACTTTTTATGACATGGGTTGCCATGGCATACCCGTCAGAAAAAAACATACGGATACAGCACTTCGGGGAAAACGACGGATTCTCTGAAGCATTGGTGCAGCACATGATACAAGACTCCTTTGGCTATATATGGCTGGCAACATGGGACGGCTTATACCGCTATGACGGCTATCGTTTCAGCAATTTCAAGGCACAGCCTGGTGACCACTGCCCGCTGGAGACAAACCGCATTGCCTATATAGAAGAAGACAACGGCAACAATATAATTTGCTACTCAAACGACAGGTATTATCTTTTCAACCGCAAGACCAGACAGTTTAGCGTTCACCGCCCAGAACAAGGAAAAAAAATACATCCTTACAAACCTTCGGCGGAGGCACGGAGGCGTATTGGAGGCATCAGACAGTTTGACAATGTGTCATATAATATCCTGTTGGAAGACAGCCAAAAAGGAATATGGATATACTCCTACCGTGGACTGGAACGCATATCTATAGTTCCGGCTATAACAAGACCAGAGAAATTGGGAGACAATAGCGAAGAGGTGATAAGTGCCGTATATACCGACAAACGCGGCAGACTGTGGTCGGCAGACAAGAATGGATATGTACGTGTGAAGGGCAATGACGGAACAGTTGCTTTCTTAGGTGCCGACGGCAGCATTCAGACAGACAGTGTGCGTTTCGGACATTCTGCTTACTGTTTCTATGAAGACAGCAAGGGATGTGTCTGGATAGGCTGCAAGCCCGACGGTCTGTTCCGCCTTACTCCGTATGCCGGTGGCTTCAACCTGTCCCACTTCATGCCGGAGACAGGTGATCCCTACAGTATAAATTGTGAAAACATATATGATATTGCAGAAGACAACAGGCACCGCATCGTGGTGGCAACCTATGGCGGAGGTCTGAACATAGGAGAGCAGATGGCAGATGGCAGAATGCGCTTCATAAATTGCAACAACCTTCTGAAACAATTCCCTAAATCGGGTGTGAAAAGCCGCTGTCTGTGGATAACGGTTGAAGGCACCGCCCTAATTGGCACCAATGACGGACTATACACCGTTTCACTGAATCAAGACTATGGCAGGATGCACTTTTATGTCAACCAACGCCGTCCTGACACACCGTCAAGCATAAGCAGCAATTATGTCATGGAGATTCTCAGGACAGGCAAAGGAGAACTTTTTGTTGCCACATCGGGAGGCGGCACAGAAAAGGTTTTGTCAAACAACCTGCTCAGCGACAACATTGAATTCAGGCATTATTCAGTGAAAGAAGGCATATCCTCCGACATGAACCAAACCTTGACAGAGGCTCCCGACGGCACACTGTGGATTGTCTCAATGGGCTCAATAAGCCTGTTGAACACAGCCACAGGCATAGCCACCAACTACTGGCGTATGCTGACCGAGGCGGGCGAGGTGTTTACAGAAGCCACCCCTGCACGGCTGGTAGACGGGCGTATGGTGCTGGGAACAACCCGCGGCATACTTACTCTCAGCCAGCAGCAGATGGCAAAGAGCAGTTTCATACCTCCAATTGTGTTCGACTGCGAACAGGAAGTATGGCTGTCTGCCGACGAGCAGAATTTCAACATACGCTTTGCCGCCCTTGACTATAATAAAAACGAAGACATCATATACACCTACCGTCTGGAAGGTGTTGACAGTCAATGGCGCTACACACGCAACAATGAACTTAATTATGTCAAGCTGTCGCCCGGCACCTATAAACTGCATATAAAGTCAACCAACGGCGACGGCGTATGGGTGGACAACAAGGTGGTAATCACGCTGCACCGCGCCGCTTATTTCAACGAGACGCCATTGGCATGGATGCTCTACGGCCTGCTGCTGGCAATTCTCTTTTTCGCTGTATGGTTCATTGTGAGGTATATCCGTACACTGAAACGCGAACTGAAGCATGAGCAGCTTACAAGCAAGCAGCAGCTGGAAGTGCTTGGCGACCGCATAAAAGAACTGCTGTCGATATCCGAGAGCGTGCAGGAGGTGCATGAAGAAGAAAATCAGCTTAACAGCGAGGACCGGCAATTTGCCCAAAGGCTTAAAGCCTATGTCGAGGACAACATCGACAATGCCGACCTCGCCGTTATTGATATAGCCAACGCCATGAACGTGAGCCGCACCGTGCTTTTCATACGCATGAAACATATATTTGGCTGTTCACCCAACAACTATGTGCTGAACACCCGCATAAACTACGCAAAGCGACTGCTGATGCAAGGCGGAGGAATGCGTGTATCGGAAGTGGCTTTTAAAAGCGGATTCTCCGACCCGAAATACTTTAGCCGCTGTTTCAAGAAACTTACCGGCTGCCTGCCACGCGAGTTCTATGAGAACAGCAAGTCACAGTGAGCCGATTATTCGGCAACTTCAAACACGTATGTGCCACCGGCTGTTGTAGGAATATCGTATGTATGTGCCTGTGCCGTTGGGATAACTGCCACCTTTGCCATATCCTTCACCTTGGGGGCAGGCATGGCGTAGGGCTGTGTCAGCTCATTGGGATTCCCAGCACTCGATGCCTCGCTGAGAGCACCGCCGCCAGACAGGCGTAACGGCTTTTCAGAACGCAGGCGCAGGTTGCCGCCCAATGCCGAACGTATTGTAACCGATTTGAGCTGTCCTTTTTCCCACAACATTTCAGAAATCTCAAAACCGCCTCTTGCCTTAAGTCCGGAAACTTTTCCCTGTGCCCATACATCGGGAAGCGCGGGCAGCAGATGTATTGTGCCGTCGTGACTCTGCAGCAGCATCTCGGCAATGCCGGCACAACAGCCGAAGTTGCCGTCAATTTGGAACGGCGGATGGGCATCGAACATATTGGCATAAGTGCCGCCGTCTTGATCGCGTATGGTGGCATAAGGTGATTTCAGTTTCAGCTGGTTCTGAATCAGACGATAGGCGTGATTGCCGTCAAGCAGGCGTGCCCACAGGCACACCTTCCACCCCATAGACCATCCACGCGAAGCATCACCGCGACCGATGAGCGATTTGCGTACAGCTGCCGCAGCAACGGGATTGGCATAGGGCGACACCTGCCGCCCGGGATATGCGCACCACAGATGCGACACATGACGATGGCCGGAATATTCACGGTCCCAGTCCTCAAGCCATTCCTGCACCTGTCCGTACTTTCCCACCATCATCGGCGGAAGCTGGCGGCTTATCATGTCAAGACTGTCGGCAAAAGCCTTGTCTCGGTTAAGAGCCGCGGCAGCCTGGCGGGTGGTGAGCAGCAGGTCGTAAATCATCTGATTATCCATTGCCACACCGGCAAATATCGCAGGTGACTGTTCCTTGTTGAACACATCGTCAAAATATTTAGCAAATCCGGGATGGTTTTCAGGCGATGTCGACGGCGAGGCTACAAGATACCCCGTCTTAGGCTCGCGCACAAGAAAATCCATATAGAAGCGGCATGCCTCCGACATTATGGGATAGGCGGTGTCTGCCAGAAAGCGGCGGTCGCCAGTATAAAGATAGTGCTCCCAGAGATGAGAACAGAACCAAGTGTTGCATGTGGGCCAAATAGAGCACGAGGCATAGTCAACGGAGCCTGTAGAGCGCCAGATGTCGGTGTTGTGATGCAATGTCCACCCTCTGGCACCATACATCACCGAAGCCGAGCGGCGGCCTGTCTTGCTCACCTCTTTTACCAATTGCAGGAAAGGCTCATGGCATTCGCTGAGGTTGCAAACCTCTGCCGGCCAGTAGTTCATCTCTACATTGATGTTGGTTGTGTACTTTGAATCCCATGCCGGATATTGGTCGGCATCGGGATTCCATATTCCCTGCAGGTTTGCCGGCTGACTACCTTTCTGCGACGATGAAATCAGCAGATATCTTCCAAACTGGAAATATGTGGCAGTAAGTCCCGGGTCGTTGGTCTCAGAAAATTCCTTGATGCGTATGTCCGTTGGTTTTGCCTCTTGCCGGGCGTTGTGTCCCAAGTCCAGAGTCACACGGTTGAACTGCTTGTGATAAAACGCCTTGTGGTCGGCAAGTACCTTATTGTATGTTTTAATCGGATTGCCTTTGGCAAGAAACTTATCCATGGCTTGGCGTGCCCGTGCTTCCGCATCGCCCGTTATGTTGTCATAGCTCACAAAATTGGTGGCAGAAGACACCAGTATCACAACCTCAGTGGCACCGTTTATGCCGATACTGTTGCCGCTGCAGGTGCGGCTGCCGCCATTATTCACAACCTTCACAAGTGTGATGCAATGAAGCCCGTTGGGTATGTTTTCTGCATTCGACTGGGTGGGACGGCTGAATATGCGGAGCTCGTCGCCTCTGGTGCCGTCAGCAGTCACGTCAGCAGTCACGCGCTGCCGTTTTAGCGGTCCCGTAAAGGCAACGTTGAAATCAAGCCGTCCCTTCTTCGATGCCTTGAGCCGTATGATGGTCAAGTTGTCTGTAAAAGAAGTGAATATTTCCCGTTCATAGTTCACACCGTCAGCACAAAAGGCGGTGGTACAGACAGCATCGTCGAGACTCAGCTGTCGCCGGTAGTTTTTTGAGTTAAGATTAGGATATGTAAAAATCAGGTTTCCCACCGACTCATACATCATACCGTGCCCCGTGACGTTGCGGTCGGCAGTAATATTGTGCATCGAAAGATACTGTGCCTTCTGGTAGTCTCCGCTGTCTATTGCCGCACGTATTTCCGGCAGCACCGCAAGAGCCTTGGAATTTACATTATTATAAGGTGAACCACTCCAAAATGTATCCTCATTCAACTGAATGGTGTCGCTCTTCACACCTCCATATACCATTGCACCTAAACGGCCGTTACCAAGCGGCAACGCCTCTACCCAATGCGAGGCGGGACGGTCATACCACAGGACATTGTTCTGCGCATGAGTCAACAAGCCCAGTGAGAGCATAAGCATTGCCAATGCTGATTTTAAATTAAATTTTGTCATAATTTTACTTAATTGTTTTAATAGTTTTTGCTTTTGTCAAGTAATCAGTTGTCTCGTTTGCAGGTGCAAATATACAATTTGTTTTTCCATTACAACAAGCTTTCCATTTAAAATTTAGATAAATAGATTTTTATGATATAAAATATGTACGATAATCCCCCTGCACATAGTGAAAGAGGCCACACGGCATTATCATACGATGATGAATGGGCATAATGGCATTTATGCAATATTTTCAATCATTTTAACTAAATTATCGAAGTTTGGAAACATAAAATTTTCATTTTATCGAAGTTTGAGGGCTGAAAAAGCTCATTTTATCGAATTTAAGATACGAAAAAACATCACCTTTTAAGCCTGAAAACGAGCAAAAAAGGTGGAAAATAAAAAAAATTCACATGAGTGAGCATTACAAATCTTTTCACATATCATCCAACGTAAAGCACCGTGTCTCTATGGAAAATTTGTGGAAAAGTTTTGTGCGCAACATGTCTGCTTTCTGTTGCAGCAGTTCGGGCTTAAAGTTTTTCCGCTGCCGCTTCACCTCTCCTATCAGCACCTTTTTATTGTCAGCATATATCGCCACGATGTCCACCTCATTTTGCGGGATGCCCTTTCCCTTGGATGTTTCCCACCATGAACCGATATTCCTGTAGATCATCTGTTCGGAAAGCTGTTGGCGGAAATACCTCTCAAGCACCGTGCCCGAATAAGTGGGGTAATCGGCTTTTATCAGTTCGGCGAGCCCTTTCAGATTGCCGCTCTCGATGAAATCACGGTTACGGTTGATGTACCTGAACCAGAAGCGCAGGAAATTGTCGGCAATCTCATAGCGCACATTCTGTGTCCCCTCCTTTGCGAGCACTGGACGTTTGCGCCCTATCACCGCATAATCTTCTTCAAGCCGCTTCATCTGTCCTCCTACGCTGCCGCCCGTAAACACTGCAAGGATATCTGCCATTGTGTTCCGTCCCGAGGCAATTGTGGAGAGTATCGAATAATAATTGCCGTATTTCTTGCCAAATTCCTGTATAAGAAGATAGTCGCCCTCATCAAGGAAAGGAGAGTCCGAACGTATCATAAAGTCCACCATGTCTGACATAGTATAGGCACCGGCTTCTAACAGAAGTTCCACATACTTTGGTATTCCTCCAGTGAAAGTGTATAGAGCAAGAAGGTCATCACTGCCATAGTCGGGATTAAAATCTGCCATAATGTTTTTCAGCACGGTTGTGGTGAACGGCATTATTTTCAGATTGCGGTCGGCCCTGCCATACAACGGTTCACGGGCATCCTTGAATATACGATACATAAGCGTATATACAGAACCGCTCACTATAAGATTGACATGTGTGCTGTCTTTATACCTGTCCCACACGTCCTGCATCTCACTGAACACCGACTCATTAATATAGAAAAACTCCTGGAACTCATCAATAACAAGATTGAACTTACGGTATCGCCCCAACTCCATCAATGAGGTGAAAACATCAACGAATTTTCCCGAGCCGGAAGGAAAGTGCACATCAAGCGCCCGACCTATTGTCTGTGCGAATTTATCGCAAAGCTCTCCCTCATTCTTCCGAGCCACAAACAGATAAACAGTTGGCTGCCCCTCACAACTTTTCAGCACGAGCTTAGTCTTCCCGACACGTCTGCGTCCGGTAACCACAGTAAAGCGTGAATGGTCACTGAACGACTGTTCTTGCACTTCACGCAACAATTTCAGCTCTTCTTCTCTGTCGTAAAATCTCATACATCAATCCTTTAACAAATTCATCGGCGGTTAATTCACCGGCGGATGAATTTCGTTTTCTGTGACAAAGATACGAATAAAAGAGAGAAGCACAAAATTTAAAATAAAAAATTAATGTTTTTTATCGAACGGATGTGTTTGGGCAATGATTATTTTTGAAGATAATAGCCAATGATTGCACAAGACACGCCACAGAGGGCTCAAAGGTAATTAGGGTTAGAAAATCTGTAATCCGGATAACGCCTGTATGGGGAAATATCGTTACCTTTGCAGCAGAATTGCAAAAGTTGAACAAACAATAAAAAAAGATGAGTATGAAACCGTATGTAATTTGTCACATGATGTCGTCGGTGGACGGCCGCATAGACTGCACGATGACCGCCGATATTGATAAAACAGATGTTTACTACCAGGCTCTTGACCGACTGGAGTTTGACGCAGTGCTCGAAGGACGGGTGAGCCGGCAGATGCACTATGCGTTGCCGGAACCGTTTAAGGCAAATGATGCCGCTCCCATCGGTGAGGAAAAGTATTTTATGGCTCATTCCGCCGACAATTATGATATTGCCGTCGACACCCACGGAACGTTGAAATGGCCGGAAAATGCGTCGGACGATAATCTGCTGGTAATCACAGACGAGCAATGCCCGCAGGAATATCACAAGTATCTCACAGCAAACGGAATTTCATGGATTGCATGCGGCAAGAACGGCATAGACCTGCGTCGGGCGGTGGAGATTCTTGGCGACAAGTTCGGAGTGAGACGGCTCGGCATCGTTGGCGGAGGGCATATCAACGGAGCGTTTCTCCAGGCAGGGTTGCTCGATGAGGTCAGCGTCATGATTGGCGGAGGCATCGACGGCAGAGCTGGAATGGCTGCCGTATTCGACGGTATCAAGCAAGCTGACTATCCTCCGACATTGCTGACTCTTAACGACATGGAGCGAATGGGTAACACCGTATGGCTGAGGTATAATGTAAATAATTAGAATATGAAGAATGTAATGATATTGACCGGAGCCGGTCAGATAGGCATGGCGATAGCCCGGCGCATGGGCTACGGCATGAAAATCATCGTGGGCGACAGGAGCATGAGCAATGCCGAGGGGATTTGCGACACGATGAACAAGGCGGGATTCGACACTTTGCCTTTTGAGATGAACCTCGCCTCCCGCGAATCCATACTCGCTTTGATTGACGAAGCACGGAAACATGGGGAGATTTCGATGCTGGTAAATGCCGCAGGCGTATCGCCGAGCCAGGCTTCCATAGAGACCATACTGAAAGTGGATTTGTACGGCACCGCCGTATTGCTGGAGGAAGTGGGAAAAGTGATTCAAGCCGGTGGCACGGGTGTAACAATATCCAGCCAGTCGGGACACCGTATGCCTGCCCTCACTCCCGAGGAAGACCGTCTTCTCGCCACCACGCCAACCGAGGAACTGCTCTCACTCGACCTGCTGCAACCGCAGAACATCCGCGACACGCTGCATGCCTATCAGATGGCTAAGCGGTGCAACGTGAAGCGTGTGATGGCAGAGGCGGTAAGATGGGGTGAGCGCGGCGCACGCGTCAACTCCATTTCACCAGGCATCATCGTCACGCCGCTCGCCCTTGATGAATTCAACGGACCACGCGGCGACTTCTACAAGAATATGTTTGCCAAGTGTCCGGCGGGACGACCAGGGACAGCCGATGAGGTGGCAAACGTTGCCGAACTGCTGATGAGCCGCCAGGGAGCCTTCATCACGGGGGCTGATTTCCTGATAGACGGCGGAGCCACGGCATCCTATTTTTATGGACCATTGAAACCAGAAAATGAATAATTAAGTAAAAAAACACTCAAACGTAAGAGATTATCAAATAAAATTAGTAATTTTGCAGCTGGATTGGGGCGCACCCTCTCCAGACATGAGTAAAATAAAAAGAAGCGTTATGCTTATCTTGTAAGTTGAAAACCTGAGAAACTTTCAAACGTGTACAAAGATGGCATGATGGTTCTCACGCTATAGCGTGGGCTGCTATCACTACATCTGTACACAAGGTTTTCTCAGGACCATCAACTTAGGACGTAAGGCATAGTAGTCTGCGCTTTTGCATTTAATAACCTGCCCTACCAAGGACTAAAGGGCAAAAAAAGAAAAACGACATGGAACAAAAATTCTGTCAGAGCTGCGGAATGCCGCTCACAAACGAAACTCTCGGCACAAACGCCGACGGTACCCCCAATGAGGATTACTGCATCTACTGCTACAAGGACGGCAATTTCACGCAGGACATGACTATGGAGCAGATGATTGACCACTGCGCACAGTTCACCGAAGAAATCAACAAGCAGTCAGGGCAGAACTTAACTAAAGAACAGGCAAAAGAACAGATGCGCCAGTTCTTTCCCCATCTCAAACGCTGGAGAAATTGAATGAGATATAAAACTTAAACACTAAAAACCGCAAAAGCGGCCACACAGATGTTTTTAGTGTGACCGCTTTTGCGGTATATCCAGGCGACTCAGCCGCTCTACTATCAGTTGTTTGTACTGCTCCTTTTTCTCTATATCTTTGCCTGTCTCATGACTTCTTACTTGGTATTAACTCATAATTAAAGAGGTCGAACAGCTGGTTGACCTTGTCCATACGCAAAGTGGCTTTTCCCTGTTCGAGGTTACGGACAAAACAGAGCCCCACACCAGACTTCATGGCGAGATCTTCCTGCGTAAGTCCGTATTCCTTGCGCAGAGCCTTCACTGTCATAGATAATTTTGTCTTTTCCATACGAAATTATATTCTTTCGGATGCAAAATTACAAATTTTTCCTCAAATTATATCATTTCTAATGTAAAAAGTATAAAATAAGGCTCTTTTATATGTAATCGGATATAATTTCACCTTGTGGCAGTGTATCCAATTTGGGATTGTATATCAGACATTATATCAAATCGTTTAAGACTTACACAACAAAAAGTTCCCGATGGCTGCCCCCCTTACGCATGAGCTGGCATCGGTTGTACGCTCGTATTCTTTGCCCTGTTTACTGTCAGTTGGGTACAATGGCATGAGTATCGTGAAGAGAACAGGCGATTGAGGACAGTTGCAGACAAACACAAAGTGACTACAGTCATGCTCTAAGAACAGTATCCGGAACTGGCAGTGACTGGCGGGGCTTACGAAAAACTGGCGAAAACCGTAGGAGTAGATTCGACTTTGACCATATTTAAAGATAAGACGATATGTTAAAGGGGAAATGCGAAATAGCGGTCTTAATGAGAATGCACTAAGACCGCTATCTATGCCACACAATACAATGTCGCTTTCTTATCTGCCTCGATAATCCAAGGGTGATAATCCGGTCATTCTCCGGAAGAAGCGGGCAAGATAAGACGAATCCTCAAAGTGGAATTTTCGTGCAATGTCTGTAACGGATAATTCTGTATCAGAAAGATATTGTTTTATCTCGTTGGCAACAATGTTGTCGATTATCTCTTTGGGGGTGCGATGCTCGATTTTACAGCAAATCTTGTAAAGATAGCCTTTCGTAATACACAACTTGTCGGCATACCATGAAACTTCACGGCACTCGTGACTATTTTTCACTAACAATGTCATGAAATTCCCGAACAACATCCTTACACGGTCTTTCTCGTTGTTTTTAAGAAGAGATGGAAAAATCCGTCGCATCTCATCGTCCAACAGAATGAACAGATTATACAGGTTACTTCGGAGAACGGCTACCTTATTGCTCTCATCACCATTGTTCATAATCCATCTCATTTGATGGAACCACCCGTCCATCAAACCGTACTGATCATCCGACAAATGCAGGATATGATTGTCGTCTATCAATCTCCAGAAGCTGTCGGATGTCAAGTCATAATAAATCTTCTCCATCAGTTTATGCGAGAAGATTAAGAAATCCGCACGAAACAGATTCGAAATTTGCAAAGGCGAAAATATCATGTTGGAAAACAATACGACCAAATCCCTTCTCCTGATGATTTCCTTACGAGAGTTTATTGTGACTACGGCGTACCCTTCCCTGCACAGCATTAACACACACTCATTGGGAATGAATGTCCTGCCCGACAATTCCCTTAAATCGGTTTTACCGGTAGCATAATCACCTTTGTAAAAAGAGTTAAGATTGTCCATATATATCTTTTTTGAGTGCAAAGATAGCAAATTTTCCTCATAAAAATACAATTAGTATTGAAAAGTACCGAAAATGTCAATCTTTTGGTAAGCCCTCAACCATCCGAATTTCGTAATTTTGCACCCAAAAAACCAAGTATCGTATGAATTACGCAAAAACAACATTATCAATCATTTCCGCTGGGCTGCTGTGCGCATGTGGAAATAACGGACAAGGAGAGTTTGGGCAACAAGCCTATCCTGTGATTACGGTCCAGCCTGACTCGATAACTGTCGATGAGTGTTATTCCGCCTCCATTCAAGGACGGCAGGATGTAGAGATTTATCCGCAGGTTTCCGGTACAATCACAAGAGTATGTGTCAAGGAAGGTGAACGGATATCGAAAGGAAAAGTCCTTTTTGTTATAGACCAAGTGCCGTACAAGGCTGCATTGCTTACGGCGACAGCCAATGTCCACGCAGCTCAGGCGCAAGTAGAGACTGCCCAACTTGATTATACTTCAAAGGAAGCGTTGCTGCGCGAACAGGTTATTTCTGAATATGACCTTTCGATGGCAAGGAACGCCCTTGCCGCGGCAAAAGCCGGACTGGAACAGGCACGGGCACAGGAAATTGCCGCCCGCAACAACCTTTCCTATACCGAAGTGAAAAGTCCATCGGACGGTGTGGTTGGGACTATTCCGTACAGGGTGGGAGCGTTGGTGAATCCTTCAATGCCTTCACCGCTCACAACGGTTTCGGACAACCGGGAGATGTATGTTTACTTCTCCATGGCGGAGAACCAACTCCGCTCATTGCTCCGTGAATATGGAACGCCTGCCGAGGTGATTGCCAGAATGCCTTCCATCAAGTTACAGTTGAATGACGGCACTATGTATGCTCAGGGCGGGCGCATAGAAACCATAAGCGGAGTAATCAATTCAAAGACAGGAACGGTATCGGTGCGTGCGGTCTTCCCCAATGAATCCAATGTCCTTATCAGCGGCGGTATCGGCAATGTCGTCATTCCGCATATCGAGCGGTCTGCAATAGTCATTCCCCAAAGCGTGACTTATGAGATTCAGGACAAACTATTTGCCTATAAACTGGTGAAAGGAAAGGCTTCCGCCACACAACTCAGCGTGGAAAAGATACATGACGGCAAACAATATATCGTCCGCAGTGGACTTCAGCAGGGCGACACGATTGTCAGCGAGGGAGTAGGACTTATACAGGACGGTATGGAAATCGTAGTGAAGAGTGCAACCGAGGAGGGCACACCGGCGCAACATAACTGATAAAAACATTGAAAATATGAAAATAAAATACTTTATAGACCGACCCATCCTGTCGATTGTCATTTCAGTCGGCATCGTACTGGTGGGACTATTGGCTCTCTTCTCGTTGCCGGTAGAGCAGTTTCCCGACATAGCACCACCTACGATTCAGGTATATACCAACTATCCGGGAGCCAATGCGGAAACGGTGCAGAAATCTGTAATCGTGCCTCTTGAAGAGGCGATCAACGGTGTGGAGGATATGAACTATGTCACATCCATAGCATCGAATACCGGCGATGCCACCATAACTGTCTATTTCAAGCAGGGAACAGACCCGGATATGGCGGCTGTGAACGTCCAAAACCGTGTTTCAACGGCATTGAGCCTGTTACCAGCCGAGGTTACACGCATCGGTGTCACCACGACCAAGCAGCAGAACGCAGAGCTTAAGACGCTTGCGCTCTACTCGCCTAATGACAGATACGATGAGCGGTTTCTCAACAATTACCTGAAAATAAACATCAAGCCGCGCCTGAAGCGTATTGCCGGTGTGGGTAATGTGATGCCGCTTGGATCGAATTACAGCATGCGCATCTGGCTGAAGCCCGACAAGATGGCGCAATACAAGCTGATTCCCTCTGACATAACCGCAGTCTTAGAACAGCAGAACATCGAGGCGGCGACAGGAGCTTTCGGCGAGAACCACGACAACACCTATCAATATACGATGAAGTACCGTGGTCGTTTCTCTACACCGGAAGAGTTCGGCAATCTTGTCGTTCGCTCATTACCGGGCGGCGAGGTGCTCCGGCTAAGAGAAGTTGCCGACGTGGAACTTGGCGATGAAGCGTACAACTATACCTCCGGTCTGGACGGACACAACGCCGCAATGGCACTGGTTTACCAGACACCGGGGTCAAACGCCTCAGAGGTCATCGCCGAGATAGACCATACGCTTGAAGAACTCTCTAAAGAGATGCCGCAGGGAATGGAGATAGTAACGCTCAACGATGCCAGCCACTTCCTTAAAGCGTCTATCCACGAGGTGGTTCTGACATTGGTCATAGCCATCATACTGGTGGTGTTGGTGGTGTACCTGTTCCTTCAGGATATTCGTTCCACGTTGATTCCCACGATTTCAATCTTCGTGTCCATCATCGGCACGTTCGCCTTCATTTATGCCGCCGGTTTCTCGATAAACTTGCTGACATTGTTCGCCCTCGTCCTTGCCATAGGTACGGTGGTCGATGATTCCATTGTCGTGGTGGAGGCTGTGCAGGCTCGTTTCAACGCCGGGTATCAATCGTCCTATCTTGCGACAAATGATGCCATGCGGGGAATATCATCTGCCATTCTCACTTCCTCGCTTATATTCATGGCGGTATTCATCCCCGTGGCTATGATGGGAGGCTCGTCGGGTATGTTCTACGCCCAGTTCGGAATCACAATGGCGGTGGCTGTCGGTCTTTCGGTCATCAATGCCTTTACCGTTTCACCTGCCCTCTGCGCACTTCTGCTTAAGCCTTACATGGACGAGAACGGCAACGAGAAGAACAACTTTGCAGCCCGCTTCCGCAAGGCGTTCAATGCAATCTTCAACACTTTGGAGGACAAGTATATCCACGGCGTGGCGCTCTTCATCCGCAGGAAATGGCTGATGTGGAGCACTCTTGCCGTGTCTTTGGTACTCCTTGTCGTGCTTGTGCGCAATACGAGAACAGGACTTGTGCCTCAAGAAGACATGGGTATGGTCTATGTGTGCATGAACACACGTCCGGGTACATCGCTGCAACGCAACGCCGAGATTATGGAACAACTGAACAAGAACTTCTCCATGATTCCCGGTGTCAAGCATTGCAGTTACACCTCCGGCTTCTCTTTCTTCGGTTCCGGTCCGTCAATGGGTATGTTCTTCCTGACCCTTCAACCGTGGGAAGAACGCACCGACCCCTCGATGTCATCAGAGGCAATTATGGGTATGGTTTATGGATTTGCATCCGAGATACCCGAAGCCTCGGTGTTCTCATTGGAACCTCCGGTAATTCCCGGTTACGGCATGGGCAGCGGTTTTGAGCTGTATATGCAGGACAAACGGGGTGTTGACGTAAACGAGTTCAAGAATGTGACCGACAATTTCGTGGCGGCACTTTCACAACGTCCGGAAATCGGCGAAGTGTATTCCACATTCGAGACCAACTATCCCCAGTATTGGGTGGATATTGATGCTGCGCAATGTGAACAGGCTGGTATATCCCCCAACGAGATATTGGAAACACTTTCCGGATATTACGGTGGCAACTATGTGTCTAACTTTAACCGGTTCTCAAAGCTATATCGCGTTATGATACAGGCAGAGCCGTCAAGCCGTGTAACCCCGGAATCCCTCCATCACATTTACGTGCGTACAGGAGAGGACATGGCTCCTTTGTCGCAATTCGTCAAGCTCACCAAAACCAACGGTGCACAAGACTTGTCGCGTTTCAATCTCTACAACTCCATTGCCGTTAACGGGATGCCGGCTGAGGGATATAGTTCCGGCGATGCGTTGAAGGCCATTCATGAAACAGCGGCACAGGTGCTGCCCCGCAACTATGGCTATGAGTTCGGCGGATTGGCGCGGGAAGAAAACACGACCACTGACAATGTGGTGATTGTTTTCGCTGTATGTCTGACACTGATATACTTGATTCTATGCGGACTGTATGAAAGCCTTTTCATTCCGTTCGCAATCATCCTCGCTGTTCCCGTAGGGCTATTCGGCAGTTTCCTCTTTGCCCAGTTGTTCGGGTTGGAAAACAACATCTACCTTCAGACTGGTCTTATCATGCTTATCGGACTGCTCTCAAAGACTGCTATTCTGATTACCGAGTATGCCGTGAAGAAGCGCAAGGAGGGACAGACGCTTAAAGAGGCAGCCTTGGGTGCGGCAAAAGAACGCCTGCGTCCTATCCTTATGACTGTCCTGACGATGATTTTCGGCTTGTTGCCACTGATGTTCTCCAACGGCGTGGGAGCCAACGGATGCCGTGCGCTGGCTACCGGGACTGCGGGAGGTATGCTTATAGGTACACTGGCTTTGCTGTTCCTTGTGCCGGGGCTGTTCATCGCTTTCCAGTGGTTGCAGGAGAAAGTGCGGCCTGTGCAGACGAAACTGTCTGGTGAACGTCCGTTACAGGGAGAAATAGAAGATTTGAAGAAACATAATAAGGAGAAGAAACAATGAGACATATATTGCTGACAGGTATCGCCGCACTGACACTCGTTTCATGCGGTATCTATAAGCCTTATTCCCGTCCGGAAACGGAAACAGACGGTTTATACCGTGATACGGTTGCCGCTGCCGACACTACCACGCTTGCCGCCTTGTCATGGCACGAGCTGTTCACAGACCCGAACCTGCAATCCCTCATCGAACAGGGCTTGCAGCACAATACCGATTTGGGCATCGCCCGTTTGCAGGTAAAGGAAGCGGAAGCCGTGCTGATGAACGCCCGTCTGTCCTACCTTCCCTCCCTCTCATTGTCGCCTGAGGGAGGAATCAGCCGTTACGATGGCAGCACGGCTAAAACCTACAACCTTGCGGCATCGGCAAGTTGGGAACTGGACATCTTCGGCAAGACGACCAATGCCAAGCGGGGCGCACGCGAGGCACTCGAAGGCAGCCGCGACTACGCACAAGCCGTGCAGACACAGCTGATAGCCACCATCGCCGACAGCTATTATACGTTGCTGATGCTCGACCGCCAATTAGAGATAGGAGAACAGACCCTGCAAAGCTGGAGTGGCAGCGTCCGCACTTTGGAGGCACTGAAAAAAGCAGGACAGACGAACGATGCCGCCGTGCTGCAAGCCCGCGCCAACCGGATGCAGCTGGAAGCGTCCGTGGTTTCCATCCGCAAGAGCATTGCGGAAACGGAAAACACACTGTCAGCCCTACTGGCTTTGCCCTCGCAGGAAATACAGAGAGGTACGTTGGAAGAAAGCGTCTTCCCGGAACGGTTGTCCACAGGCGTACCCTTGCTGCTGCTTTCCAACCGCCCCGATGTGCGCCAGGCGGAACACAACCTTGCCCAGTCGTTTTACAACACGAACGCCGCCCGTGCCGCTTTCTATCCGAGCCTTACCCTGTCTGGCACGGTCGGATGGACGAATAACGGCGGAGGCGTGGTCATGAATCCCGGCAAATGGCTGGCGAACGCCATCGGCTCGCTGACACAGCCGCTGTTCAACAAAGGAACGAACATCGCCAATCTGCGGATAGCCAAAGCCCGTCAGGAAGAAGCGGCATTGCGGTTCAGGCAATCCCTACTGGATGCTGGCAAGGAGGTGAACAACGCCCTGTCGCAATGGCAGGCGGCACGTCAGCGCATCGACATCGGGACACGGCAGATAGCGACATTGCAGGAGGCGGTACGCAAGACGGAACTACTGATGCGTCATTCTTCCACCAATTATTTGGAGGTGCTTACTGCCCAACAATCCTTGCTGGATGCGGAACAGACGCAAGCGCAGGACAGGTTTGACGAGATACAGGGTGTCATCAACCTCTACCATGCTTTAGGAGGCGGAAGCAGGTGAAAGACGAAGTGCCATTTCGAGGTGTTCGAAGTGGCACTTTAGTAAACTCTCACATAATAGTTCCATATAGGTCAATGGCATTCTGCAAATAGGACATTGTCTTTATCTGCGAAACTTCATTGCATTTTTTCACGCTTTGGGCAATTTCTTTTAATTTGCAATTAGAGAATAGTTATCAATTTTATGTAATTCATCCGGCAAATACATCATAGTCCAACCCAATAGAGGATAATATACTGTGTGACGATTCGTTATACATATTTATAGTCCAACCCATAGTCCAACCCAGGTCCAACCCGACCGTCATTTAAATTTACTTTTTGCATTTTATCATAAGATTATTAATCGCCAAATCAGCCTTCCAAATCAACGATTTGGAAGGCTAAATCGGCGAAATAGCGGCGCAAATCGCCGATTCAGGATTCTGTTGTCGAAGTTTACAACTCTATTTGTATCGTTTGCAAGTCTGAAGGAGTCGTTTCCGCTAACAAAGGAGTCGTTTTCAAGGAGGTTGGACTTGGGTTGGACTATGAAAGTACACAATATCCTGAATGTCAACACTATATCTATGTTTGGGTTGGACTATGGGGCAATGTATGCAAATTTCTTAGTAAGAAAAGCATCCATTGCAGCCACAATATCATAGTTGCAAAGGTACAGAAGGATGCAAAATTACAAATTTTTCCTCAAATTATATCATATCTGATGTAAAAAGTATAAAATATGGCGGTTTTATATGGAATCGGATATAATCTTTTATGCTAATTTCTCTTTGTTTTATTTCTGTGAATCATATTTTTTCCTAAACAATTCCATATTTGTTTCTCCCCACTCAATCATGGCATCTAAAATCGGCAACAGAGAACATCCCAGTTCTGTAATGGAATATTCCGACCGCGGTGGAAGTTCTGGATAAATGGTTTTGGCAACCAGCCCATCGTCCACCAAATCTTTTAGCTGCAAATCAAGCACACGCGGAGTTGCCTCCGGCAATGCCTTATGAAGCTCACTCGGACGCATAGACGCATGACGCAACTCATCTAATATACATGACTTCCATTTGGAATTTATCAAACTCATGGTCAACCGCAAAGGACAGCCCAAATCTACAGGTATTTTTCTTTCGTACATAATTCTTATTTTTAATACGGTGCAAAGGTACACATAAATATTTGAAATACAGCATACCGAATAAATTTTCTGTACATGAATCTTTTTTCGGTACTTGTGGAAATCACATATATTTCGTAATTTTGCAGGCGATTAAGAACTAAAAAAAGATGAGCAAATTATGATTACAGATTATCAAGAAATCAAAGAAGTAGTAATGCAGTACGTTAACGGCTGCGCTACAGGAGACGTGGAACTTACCAAAAAGGCATTTCACAAAGATGCAGTTATGTATGGCTATCTGAACGGCGAATTGTCGGCAGGCAGCATCAACAATCTCTATGCCGCCATCGGACAGCTTGGAGCCGCCGCTAAGACGAAAGCAGAAGTGGATGTCATGGAAGTGGTAGGAACAGCAGCAACGGTGCGTGTTGTGTTGGAGAATTGGCACGGTCTGTCGTTTACCGATTTTCATTCACTGGTGAAGATCGACGGCAAATGGACTATTGTTGCAAAGATATTCCATCAGTAAACCGTATGAGTTCATTTCTTGAATTGGCAAGAGCGCGCTGGTCGGTGCGCTCTTTTTTTGTTAAATCAAAATAAAAAATATCATAAAACTTCGTAAATTGGATAAAATGCCGTAATTTTGTACGCAACAAAAAGACAGTAAAAGGTAAAAGGACAATTCAATACACGATGGACTTTAAGTATGATGTACTGATAATCGGCGGAGGACACGCAGGATGCGAGGCAGCCACCGCCGCTGCCAGCATGGGCGCAAAGACTTGTCTTGTGACCATGGACATGAACAAGATAGCGCAGATGAGCTGCAACCCTGCCATTGGAGGAATTGCCAAAGGGCAGATAGTGCGCGAAATTGATGCCCTGGGCGGCCAGATGGCAAAGGTGACCGACGCCACAGCCATACAGTTCCGTATGCTCAACCGCAGCAAAGGTCCTGCCGTATGGAGCCCGAGAGCTCAGTGCGACCGCGCTAAATTCATTTGGGAATGGCGGAGAGTGCTCGACAACACGCCCAACCTCAGCATCTGGCAGGACCAGGCAGACGAGCTGCTGACGCATGAGTATACCGACGCCAACGGCAAAAAACAGACGGAGGTGACGGGAGTAAGGACCATCTGGGGGGCAGAGCTGAGAGCAAAGGCTGTGGTAGTGACCGCCGGCACTTTCCTCAACGGACTGATGCACATAGGACGTAAGATGGTGGCTGGAGGACGGTGTGCCGAACCAGCTGTGCCGCATTTCACCGAGAGCATAACACGCCACGGCATCCGTTCAGAAAGGATGAAGACTGGCACGCCCGTGAGGATAGACAAGCGCACGGTGCATTTCGATGAAATGGAAATACAGGAGGGTGAGAACGATTTTCATCAGTTCAGCTTCTTCGCTCCGCACAAGATTCTAAAGCAACTGCCGTGCTGGACATGCTACACCAATAAGGCGGTACACGACACCCTGCGCTCAGGACTTGCCGACTCGCCGCTGTACAACGGACAGATTCAGAGCATAGGTCCGCGCTACTGTCCGTCGATAGAAACCAAGCTTATGACCTTCCCCGACAAGGACCTGCATCCGCTATTTCTTGAGCCGGAAGGCGAAGACACCAACGAAATGTACCTGAACGGCTTTTCTTCGAGCCTGCCCATGGATGTGCAGATAGAGGCACTGCGCAAGATACCTGCATTGAGAGACGTGGAGGTCTACCGTCCTGGCTACGCCATAGAATATGATTTCTTCGACCCTACACAACTAAAACATTCGTTGGAATCGAAAATAATCGCAGGACTGTTCTTTGCAGGACAGGTGAACGGAACCACTGGCTATGAGGAGGCTGGCGGTCAGGGCACCGTAGCCGGTGTAAACGCCGCCATTTTCTGCACTGGCGGAAAACCGTTTGTGATGCACCGCGATGAATCTTATATAGGTGTACTCATCGATGACCTCGTGACAAAGGGGGTGGATGAGCCTTACCGTATGTTTACATCGAGAGCAGAATACAGAATACTGTTGCGTCAGGACGATGCTGATGCACGGTTGACAGAAAAGGCATACAACCTTGGACTGGCAAAACGCGACCGCTACGACTGGTGGATGAAGAAAAAGGAAGCAGTCGAAGAAATCGAAAGCTTCTGCAAGAGCAAAGCAGTAAAACCGAAAGAAATAAACGGTGCGCTCGAAGCAATTGGTACGACACCACTGCGCGAAGGCTGCAAACTGATAGACCTTCTCGCACGTCCACAGATAACAATGGAGAATCTCGCAGAAATCGTGCCATCGCTAAAACGCGTGATAAACGCCCCACTCGACCGCAAGGAAGAAATTGCCGAAGCTGCCGAGATAAAAATAAAATATAAAGGCTACATCGAGCGTGAGCGTATGGTTGCCGAGAAAATGCACCGATTGGAAAACATCAACATAAAGGGGCATTTCAAATACAGCGAGCTGACGCAGTTGTCGACCGAGGCACGCCAGAAATTAGAAAGCATCGATCCAGAGAATCTGGCACAGGCAAGCCGAATACCCGGAGTATCGCCAAGCGACATAAACGTGATGCTGGTGCTGCTGGGAAGGTAGAGAAATGAAGAATGAAGAGTGAAGAATGAAGAATCATTGAGCAAAAGACGCCGCCGAGCGGAGCGTGGAACAAAGCGTCACGCGTCATGTTTCACGTGAAACAAAGAAGTGAAACTTTAATAGATAAATAATTGATTATGAACAACAAAACATTGATTGACAATTTGCGTTGCATACCTGACTTTCCACAGCCAGGCATTAACTTTCGCGACGTGACAACACTATTTAAAAATGCCGAATGTCTGCAGATAATGGTAGACGAATTGTACGAGATGTACAAGGACAAAGGCATAACAAAAATCGTAGGTATAGAGAGCCGCGGATTTCTGTTGGCATCTGCACTTGCGCTGAAACTAAACGCCGGTGTGGTGCTCTGCCGCAAACCGGGGAAATTACCTGCCGAAACAATTAAGGAAAGCTACGGCAAGGAATACGGCACCGATACGATTGAGATTCACACCGACGCAATCAACGAAAACGACGTGGTGCTTCTGCACGATGATTTGCTGGCAACAGGCGGAACGATGAAAGCCGCGCTGAATCTCGTAAACAAATTCAATCCAAAGAAGACTTACGTTAACTTCATTATAGAAATCACCGATGAGGGACTTCACGGCAGAGACCTTTTTGAAGGAATAACAGAAATGACAACGCTTATCAGTGTTTAGTGTTGAGTGCCATGACTAAGGAAGAAAACGAAAACAGACTAAAATATCTGAAAGAAATAGTAAGTAGGCTGCCCGAAAAACCGGGCAGCTACCAATACTATGACGAAAACCATACTATAATATATGTAGGAAAGGCAAAGAACCTGAAAAACCGTGTTTCTTCTTATTTTCACAGCGAAGTGGACCGTTTTAAGACAAAAGTGCTGGTGAGCAAGATCTGGGACATATCCTACACGGTGGTAAACACCGAGGAAGACGCGCTTTTGCTGGAAAACAGTCTGATAAAGAAATACAATCCACGCTACAACGTACTTTTAAAGGACGGGAAGACATATCCGAGCATCTGCGTGACAAACGAAATGTTTCCACGCATCTTCAAGACAAGAATAATAAACAAGAAATGGGGCACGTATTTCGGACCTTACTCGCATTTAGGCAGCATGTATGCTGTGCTCGACCTCATAAAGAAGCTGTATCACCCCAGAACATGCCAGTTTCCCATAACAAAGGACTCCTTAGAGCATAAAAAACACAGTGTTTGCTTGGAATACCACATTAAAAACTGCGGTGCGCCGTGCGTAGGAAAGCAAAGCATGGAGGAATACCAGCGCAACATAGCTCAGGCAAGAGAGATTCTGAAAGGCAACACACGGCAGATTTTACAGGAAATAAAGGCAGAAATGATGCGACTGGCAGACGAACTGCGCTTTGAGGAAGCCGAGGAGATGAAGCGCAGATATTTGCTGATAGAGCTGTTTACGTCGAAGAGTGAGGTGGTGAGCCACACCATAAACAACGTAGACGTGCTGTCGATAACCAGCGATGAAAAGATAGCCTACATCAACTATATCCATGTGAGCAACGGCAGCATAAATCAGTCGTTCACCTTTGAATATAAAAAACGACTGGAAGAGAGCGACGAAGAACTGCTGCAGTTGGGCGTGATAGAGATGCGCGAGCGGTTTAAAAGCAACTCACGGGAGATAATCCTGCCCATGGAGCTGGATATAAACCTTGAGGGAGTGACCATCACAGTGCCGCAAAGAGGCGACAAAAAGACACTTCTCGACTTGTCGGTGATGAACTGCAAACAGTATAAGTTTGACCGCCTGAAGCAGACAGAGAAGCTGAATCCCGAGCAAAAGGCAGTGAGACTGATGAAGGAAATCCAAGATGCCCTGAAACTGCCAAAAATGCCGTATCAGATAGAGTGTTTCGACAACTCAAACATCAGCGGAACTGATGCCGTGGCGGCATGCGTGGTGTTTAAGAAGATGAAGCCAAGCAAGAAGGACTACCGCAAATACAACATAAAAACGGTGACTGGTCCCGACGATTATGCCTCGATGAAAGAGGTTGTGAGACGCAGATACACAAGGCTTACAGAGGAGCAGCAGCCCCTGCCCGACCTCGTAATCGCCGACGGCGGAAAGGGACAGATGGAAATGATAAGAGAGGTGATTGAGGACGAGCTGCACCTGAATATCCCAATAGCAGGTCTCGCCAAGGACGACCGCCACCGCACCAACGAACTGCTCTACGGATTTCCGCCAATGGTGATAGGAATGAAGACCGACAGCGAACTGTTCAAGCTGCTCACGCACATACAGGACGAAGTACACCGCTTTGCCATAACATTCCACAGAGACAAGCGCTCAAAGCACGCCTTACACTCGGAGCTGGACGACATAAAAGGCATTGGTCCGAAGACCAAAGAGGCACTTTTAAAGGCATTTAAGAGCGTAAAACAGATACGGGAGGCAGAGCTTCAGCAGCTTACAGAAGCCGTAGGCGCAGCAAAAGCACAGATTGTTCACGAATATTTCAAAAACAATCAGTAAAAACGCTTTGCGGTTTGGATTTTTCTTTGTAATTTTGCAGAAAATCTAAGACACATATAATGAGAATAGTAATACAAAGAGTGAGTCACGCATCGGTGACAATCGACGGCGCTGTGAAATCAGCCATTCAAAAGGGATACCTCATACTACTTGGTATATGCGAGGAAGACACCCAAGAGGATGTGGAATGGCTGGTGAAAAAAGTGATTGGACTGCGGGTGTTTGACGACGAAAACGGAGTGATGAACAAGTCGATTATGGATGTTGGCGGCGAGATTCTCGTCATCAGCCAGTTCACCCTGTTTGCGTCATACAAGAAAGGTAACCGCCCATCATGGCTCAGAGCAGCTAAACACGACATCTCTATCCCACTCTACAACGAGTTCTGCAAGCGTCTTAGCGAGGCTTTGGGCAAGCCTGTAGGCACAGGAGAATTTGGAGCAGACATGAAAGTTGAACTGCTGAACGACGGTCCTGTAACAATATGTATGGACACTAAAAACAAGGAATAATATTATGGAAATAACAATACGCGAGGCTCAAAAAATGGTGGACGAGTGGATAAAGACCTACGGCGTGCGCTATTTTTCGGAACTTACAAACATGGCTATTCTTACTGAAGAAGTGGGAGAAGTGGCAAGAATAATCTCGCGGAAATACGGCGACCAGAGCTTCAAGGAAGGCGAGAAAACAGACCTTGGCGATGAGTTGGCAGACGTGTTATGGGGTCTGATGTGCCTTGCCAACCAGACCGGCGTTGACCTCACAGAAGCGCTGAAAAAGAACATTGATAAAAAGACATCAAGAGACAAAACGAGACATATTACAAATGACAAACTAAAAAAATAAACGATATGAAAGAAAACAAAAGCAAGTACGAAGAAGCTTTAAGCAAGTACAACACAAAGCTCGACGACGCGAAAGTGCGCGAGGCAGTAAAGAAAATCATTGCTGAAAGAGTGCTGGAGAACGACACCCCGGAGGTGAAAAAGTTCCTCATGGGAAGCGTGGAGCTTACCACTCTGAAGACCACCGACAGCGACGTGAGCGTGATGGCATTCACAGAGCGTGTAAACCAGTTTGAAAACGCCTACCCTGACCTGCCCCATGTGGCAACAATATGCGTTTATCCATGCTTTGCCGAGGTGGTGAAAGACACATTGGAAGTGGAAGGCGTTGAAATAGCCTGCGTTTCGGGCAGTTTCCCGTCGTCTCAGGCACTTTTGGAGGTAAAGGTTGCCGAGACTGCGCTGGCTATAAAAGACGGCGCTACAGAGATTGATATCGTGATGTCGGTGGGCAAGTTCCTGAGCGGCGACTACGAGGCTGTATGCGATGAGATAAGCGAGCTGAAACAGGTGTGCGGCGACAAGAAAATGAAGGTTATTCTGGAGACAGGATGCCTCAAGACCGCCGAGAATATAAAGAAAGCATCACTATTAGCAATGTATGCCGGAGCCGACTACATCAAGACCTCGACAGGCAAGGAAAGCCCTGCCGCAACGCCAGAGGCAGCCTACGTGATGTGCCAGGCTATCAAGGAATACTACGAGGAAACGGGCATACAGATAGGTTTTAAGCCCGCTGGCGGCCTTAACACAGTGATGGATGCAATTATCTACTACACCATCGTAAAAGAGGTTCTGGGCGAAAAATGGCTCACCAACCAATGGCTGCGACTTGGCACAAGCCGTTTGGCAAACCTGCTGCTGAGCGAAGTAACTGGAGAGGAGACTAAGTTCTTTTAAAATTACGAATTTTGAATTACGAATTATTCTCGCTTCGCTGCGATGAAGAATTTTCGAATTACGAATTGTGAGTTACGAATTACGAAACGAAGTTCGACGAAGTCAATTATTCTCGCTTCGTTGCGATGAAGAATTAAGAAATTTAAAATTGTGAGGGAAGAATTATGAGCTTAATTTATTCATTACCAACCAATTCCAAAATTAATAATTCTCAATCGGCCATAGGCCGACAATTCGTAATTCAAAATTCGTAATTCATAATTTTCAAAGCTTCCTCTGTATCACATAATCCACATATCCCGTGAGGGCGGCTTTTATTTCAGGATCAGTGCAAGCCTCATTGATATAATCCATACAGTCACGGCGGAAATTTTCCATGCACTGCTCGGCATACTCAATTCCCCCACCCTGTTTGGCATAGTCCACAAGCCTGGCAATCTCGTCGGCACTCACATCTCCCGCCTTCACCTTGCGTGCAAGCTCGTACATACTTTCATCACCACCACGTTTCAGAGCATAGATTACAGGCAGGGTGAGCTTGCCCTCAGCCATGTCGTTGCCTGTTGGCTTTCCAATTTCTGTTGACGGATAATAATCAAAAATATCATCCCTTATCTGGAACATCACGCCAAGATTCTGTCCGAATTTTTTAGCCTTCTCTATCTGTTTTTCGTCAGCCCCCGACGACAGCGCACCGATAGCGCAGCAAGCCTCAAAGAGAGCGGCGGTTTTTTGCTTAATCACCTCATAATAAACCTCTTCCGAAATTTCACGGTTAGAGATATTCGAAAGCTGCAGAATCTCTCCGCTTGCCAGAGTCCGTCCCAGTTCGGCAAGATATTGTACGATTGTCTGATTGTTTGTAAACGACACATGGAGCAATGCTGTAGACAGCAAATAATCGCCCACAAGCACCGCCACCTTATTATTATATGTGGCGTTTACCGAAGCCTGTCCGCGACGCTCCTCACTCTCATCCACCACATCATCGTGAACAAGGCTTGCCGTGTGCAGCAGCTCCAGTCCCACAGCAGCATTCTGCGTGGCAGAGTTTACCATTCCATGATTGCGAGCCATAAGAAGAATGAGAATTGGACGCATACGCTTGCCTGTACGCCGGCGAATATGGTCGAGTGCCTGCGCCAGCATACCGTCAGTATGCGACAACGCCTCATCAAACAGCTTGTTAAAGTCATCCAACTCATCCGTTATGGGTCGTTTTATAAGCGAGATATAATCCATTTCCATAATTTTGATGCAAAATTAGTGAAAAAATTGCGATAATGAAAATTTTTTTTGTAATTTTACACTCAAAAAACATAATATAATGGAAAAGCTATTTCTTTTAGACGCATACGCGCTAATCTACAGGGCATACTATGCCTTTATCAAGTCACCACGCATAAACTCCAAGGGACTTAACACATCGGCAATTCTCGGTTTTGTAAACACCCTGCACGAAGTGCTTGAGAAAGAAAAACCTACACACATTGGAGTGGCGTTCGATCCCTCTGGACCAACGTTCCGCCACAAGGCATACGAACAATACAAGGCTCAGCGCGAAGCATGTCCCGAGGACATACGCAAGGCAGTGCCTATAATAAAAGAGGTGTTGCGCGCCATGCGCATCCCAATACTCGAAGTACCCGGATTTGAGGCAGACGACGTGATTGGAACACTTGCCACCAAGGCAGACGCCATGGGGATAGACACCTACATGCTCACTCCCGACAAGGATTACGGTCAGCTGGTGAGGGAGAATGTGCGGATGTACCGTCCGCGCCACGGCGGCGGTTATGAGGTGATGGGTCCCGAAGAGGTGAAAGCCAAATACGGCATCTCCTCCACCCTACAGGTTATCGACCTGCTGGGACTTATGGGCGATGCCTCCGACAACATTCCCGGTTGTCCTGGCGTGGGCGAGAAGACCGCGGTGAAACTCATCACTGAGTTTGGCAGCATTGAGTCACTGCTTGAAAACACCGACAAGCTGAAAGGAGCAATGAAAAAGAAGGTGGAGGAAAATGTGGAGCAGATTCGTTTCTCGAAATTTCTTGCAACCATAAAAACCGACGTGCCGATAGAGCTCAAAACCGACGAGTTGAAAAGCGAGCAGCCCGACGAGCAGGAATTACGCAAAATCTTTGAGGAATTAGAGTTTAAGACACTTATTAACAAATTTTTTAAAAAACCTCAAGAAAATAAAAAAAATACAGATTTTCAGCTTGATTTATTTGCCGAATTTGCGACCGAAGGGACAGGTGATTCAAAAAAATCGCAGGATTTTAGCCTAAAATCGACCCCTCACGACTATCAACTTATTGATAAAGAAGAGGATATGCGCAAAATTTTCGATTATTTTTACACACAGAAAATTCTCGTTCTAGACACGGAAACCACCAGCACCAACACAATTGATGCCGAATTGGTGGGTTTGAGCTTCGCAATTAAGGAAAATGAGGCATTTTATGTGCCTATTCCGACAGAACGTGAAAAAGCGCAAAAAATCGTAAATATATTCAAACCGCTCTACGAGGATGAGAAAATAATGAAGGTGGGACAAAATATAAAGTACGACCTTGAGGTGCTCCGCAACTATGGGGTCACTCTGAAAGGCAAGCTATGGGACACCATGATTGCCCACTACCTCATTCAGCCCGAACTGCGCCACAACATGGACTACATGGCAGAGACCCTGCTCAACTACACCACTATACACATCGACGAGCTGATTGGCCCGAAGGGCAAAAACCAGAAATCAATGCGCGACCTCTCCCCCACCCAAGTCTACGAATACGCCGCCGAAGATGCCGACATCACTCTGAAGCTGAAAAATGTGCTGGAGCCAAAACTGAAGGAGGCAGGACTGGAGAAACTGTTCTACGACATAGAGATGCCGCTGATATACGTATTGGCGGAAATGGAGATGAACGGTGTGCGCATAGACACCGAGTCGCTGAAAGAAACGTCGGAAGTTCTTACCTCACGGATGAAAGAGCTTGAGCAGCGCATACACCAGCTTGCAGGCGAGGACTTCAACATAGCGTCGCCAAAGCAGGTAGGAGAAATCCTGTTCGGCAAACTCAAGATAATAGAGAAGCCAAAGAAAACCAAGACAGGACAATACATCACAAGCGAGGAAGTGCTTCAGACTCTGCGCGGCAAGCACGAGATTGTGGACGACATACTGGAGCACAGAGGTTTAAAGAAGCTGCTCGGCACATACATAGATGCTCTGCCGAAGCTGATAAACCCACGCACAGGACACATTCACACATCGTTCAACCAAGCCATCACCGCAACAGGCCGTCTGTCGTCGAGCGACCCCAACCTGCAAAACATCCCCGTGCGCGGCGAGGACGGCAAGGAGATACGCAAGGCATTCATACCCGAGCCGGGATGTAAATTCTTTTCGGCAGACTACAGTCAGATAGAGCTGCGCGTGATGGCGCACCTCAGCGGCGACGAGAATATGATAGAGGCTTTCCGCGGCGAGCAGGACATACACGCCGCCACCGCAGCAAAGATATACAAGAAAGACATTGAGGCTGTTGACCGCGATGAGCGCACAAAAGCCAAGCGTGCCAACTTCGGCATCATCTACGGCATAACCGTATTCGGACTTGCCGAACGTCTCGACATAAGCCGCGACGAGGCGCGCCAGCTGATTGAAGGTTATTTTGAAACCTTCCCCAAGGTAAAGGAATATATGGAAAGAGCCAAGGATAGAGCGCGTGAAAAAGGCTATGTGGAGACAATCTTCGGCCGCCGCCGCTACTTGCCCGACATCAACAGTGCCAACGCCACCGTGCGCGGCTTTGCCGAGCGCAACGCCATCAACGCCCCGATACAGGGCACTGCCGCCGACATAATAAAGGTAGCGATGGTGAGAGTCTTCAACCGCATGAAAGCAGAGAACGTGAAATCAAAACTTATTCTGCAGGTACACGACGAACTCAACTTCAGCGTGGTGCCGGGTGAAGAAGAAACCATGCAGCGCATAGTGATTGAGGAAATGAGCAACGTACTTGAACTGAAGGTGCCGCTGCTTGCCGACTGCGGATGGGGCACAAACTGGCTGGAGGCACACTAACATGCACAGGCTCAGCATTTTACTTGCGCTGATAAGCTGCATGGCTGTGGCATGGGCAGGCAAACAAAAGTCTGCCCTGCATCCTTTCGTGACATCACAAACGATGCCAAGCAGTCAGGTACGTCAGGTGTATGAAGACCGTGAGGGAGTGATATGGCTCACCACATTCCGTGGTTTGGTTCGCTATGCGGAAGGCTCACTGCGCATCTATCGCTCTAATCTCTATACCCCCGAACTGCTGCCCTGCAACAACGTGATTTGCGTATGCGAGGACATGCGGCAGAGGTTATGGATAGGAACAGAAAACGGGCTCAGCCTTCTCGACAAACGCACCGGGCGCATAGCACAAATACCATTGCCAAACAAACAATATCTGCGGGTGAACGAGCTGCTTGTGACCCGCAACGGCAATGTCTTTGCTGGAATGATACGCGGTCTGATACACTATGACGAGACCACAAACCAGATGGTGAAGGCAGGACTGGACGATATTAACATCCAGTCACTTGCCGAAATGCCAAACGGCGACATTCTTATAGGTACATGGGGGAAAGGGTTATATAAATATTCAATAAAACAAGGTATAGAACAGGTACCGCTGCCCGATGCCATTGCGAGCAAAACAATATTGGATTTGCACTATGACAAAAGCAACCGCCTTTGGATTGGCACACTGAGCGAAGGACTTTGCCAGATATCAACAGACAAGGACAAAAAATGGAAAATAGCAGTCCAATATGCAAGTAACGATATTCTGTCGAACTGCGTGCACAGCATAGCTGAGGGTAACGGGCATCTTTACACTGCCACCCGAAAAGGCCTGTTCATCGACGGCAATACCGATATGCTGCCCGGCGAAGAAGTGCTTGGCGTTTATGTCGACCGCAGCGGTGACGTATGGGCAGCAACAAATGGAGCGGGAGTTTACACCACCTCAACAGCAAACGGCAACCTTGCAGACGCTGAGTCGCAATCGTTCCAGACACTTACCGACCACGACGGCAACCGATGGGAGGCACACAACTATGGAGTGAAATATCAGCCAGCATCATCTTCACAGAGCGTCATGCTATTGCCGTCACTCCGTCCCTACCGACTGTCGCTGTCCAACACCGGACGGGTATTTATTCCCATACACGATGCCGGTCTTTACGTTGCATATCGAGGCAAGATAGAAAAGCACTACAGCCGCAAGGGAGGAGACAGTTTTATCCCTCACGACCTTGTCCACCACACCATTGAGGACTCCAAGGGCAATCTCTGGGTTGCCACCCGTCTCGGTCTTGGAATACGCTACAGCAACGGTCACGGCTATGCTTTGTCGGCACAGCCAAATGCACCAAAATTCTTAAGCGAGGAAATGTATTTTCTTACAGAGGACAATGAAGGCACAATCTGGGCAGCAACGGGCGATGGAATAATCCGCTGCGACAGCACATACCGCCGCTATTCCGTTGAAGACAGAAACTTTCCCATAGGCACTCCCACAGCCTTTTGTCAGGACAAGACAGGGCGCCGATGGGTGGGCACAGACGGCATGGGACTCTGTATATATAACAGCCACAAAGATTGTTTCATGTCGGTACACGAGCAGCTGCAATTGCCAGGCGACGTTGTTACAGAAGTGACAGAAGACAGCGACGGGGCACTTTTGGTAAACACCGGAACAGAAGTGATACGGCTATCTCCTCAGGAACTTGCCGACATGCGCCGCATCCCACAGTCCGAGGGATTCAAATACTGGCTATGGCTGTTAATCATACTTGCAGTGATACTCGGTGCAGCAACCGCTTTGGGTATATACAAAAGACAGAGAAATCATAAGCCATCTGCAACCCCAAAGAAACAACCTGCAAACACAGAACAACAAGCCACTTCTGAGCAACCTGCCAGCCGAGAATATCCTTCAATTACAACTGACGGCAACCCGCATCAGCAGTTTATCGACAAGGCTACCGACGCTGTCAGAAAACACCTGTCAGATTATGATTTCGATGTTCCCCAACTGGCAAACGAATTGTCGGTCAGCAGAACCACCCTTCATCGCCGCATGAAGGAGGCGACAGGTCAGACCACTACCGCCTTCATCCGCAGCATCCGCCTTCAAACAGCCTGTCAGATACTTCAGTCCTCCCCCGGCATCCGCGTCAGCGACCTTGCCTATCAGGTTGGCTTCAACGACCCTAAATACTTTTCACGCTGTTTCAAAGACGCATATGGAGTGCTGCCGGGCGACTATACTACAGAGAATTATGTTGCAAAATAGGTGAAATATGTTGCAATACACACGCTTGCAACAGAATTCTTCCACATCGGAACAATCATCACCATCCATCTCAGAAACAACTGCTATCTTTGCAGCAAAAACTAATAAAAACAAACAAAAATGAAGAAAATTTATTGTTTATTATGCATGGCTATGCTATGCGCAATGACCACAGCAGCAAAAGATATTTTCTGCTGGTATGACGGTGAGAGCCACATTAATTATACGTTAAGCAACAAGGTGTCGCCCGTGGTTGTCACGGCAATGGAGATGCTGGCAGAAGACATGAGAGACGTTACCGGGGCATCACTGAAAAGGGGGCAGACGGACGCCAAAATCCGCATTGTACAGTTAGATAAAGACAACGGTTCAAGGAAATGGCTGCGGACTGCCGGCATAGACGTCGACGGGCTGGCGCAAAAGAAAGATGCATTTCATATAAAGGTACACAACGGTCAACTGCTGGTTGTGGGCAGCGACGGACGCGGCACGGCATACGGCATTCTTGAACTGTCGCGCATGGCTGGTGTCTCTCCATGGAAATGGTGGGCAGACGAAATGCCCGTAAAACGCAGCCAACTGACTATTGCTGCCGACTTCGAGACCGAACAAAGTCCGTCAGTGGAATACCGCGGAATATTCCTCAACGACGAGGACTGGACGCTGCAGCCATGGAGCTGGCGCAACTACTCACCAGGAAAGCCCGGACTGATAAGCGCAAAAACCTACAAACAGATATTCAAGCTGCTGATGCGGCTCCGCGCCAATGCCATCTGGCCGGGAATGCACAGCATGACAAAGCCATTCTTCACCGTTCCCGGTGCCAAAGAGGTGGCAGACTCGTGCGGAATAGTAATAGGCACCTCACACTGCGAGCCCATGATGCGAAACAACGTGGGCGAATGGAACGTAAGCGAGCGCGGCAACTATAACTATATCACAAACAAGGAGAGCGTACAGAACTACTGGACGGAACGTCTGAAAGAGACTGGACACTATGAGAATATATACACTATCGGTATGCGCGGCATCCACGATGGTGCCATGGAAGGAGTAGGCAAGAACCTTAACACACAGACAGCAGCCCTTCAGCAAGTAATTGACGACCAGCGCCGCCTGCTCGGCAAATACGTCAACAAGCGTGTGGAGAGCATACCGCAACAGTTCGTGCCATACAAGGAGGTGCTCCAAGTGATGGAAAACGGTTTGCGCCTGCCCGACGACGTAACGCTGACATGGTGTGACGACAACTACGGATATATGACCCGTCTGAGCGACTCACTGCAGCAACAGCGGAAGGGTGGCGGCGGTGTGTATTACCACCTGAGCTATTGGGGACGCCCTCACGACTATCTGTGGCTTTCAACCACGCAGCCCGGACTGATTTACAATGAAATGCGCGAGGCTTACGCACACAATGTCCGCAAACTGTGGATTGTAAATGTTCACGACATAAAGACAGCAGCCTACGGTTTAGAACTGTTTCTCAACATGGCATGGAACATAGACGCAGTGCAACCGTCAACCCTATACCAGTATCTGCAGCAATGGCTGTGCCGCGAGTTTGGACAGACCGCTGGCGAAAAACTCCTGCCTGTGATGCGCGAATATCACCGGCTGACAGCCATCCGCAAGCCGGAGTTCATGGGATGGACACAGGTGGAACTCGACAAGCGCAAATATCCGAGAGGATGGTCGCCTGTAAAAGACACAGAATTTAGCCTGACAGCCTTCGGAGGAGAACTTGACCGCTATCTCACCGACTGGCGCAGGCTGACCGCGGCAATCAAGGACATAGAGTCCACCCTTCCCGACCGCCGTAAAGACACATATTTCTCGCATATCAAATATCCTGTATTGTCGGCAGCGGCAATGAGCCGCAAGATGCTGGAGGCACAGCGGGCACGCGCCATTGCCAAAGCCAACCACGACTCCACCCGCTGGCAGCGCGACGAAACCCTGTTTACGGCATGTGCCAAGAGTCAGGACGCCTATCAGGAAATCCGCCGGCTCACAGCCCATTACAACAAGCTGGCTGGTGGCAAGTGGAAGCATTCAATGGTGGACAATCCCCGCGACCTTCTTGTTTTCTACGCTCCCACCCTGCCCGTGATGCTTACAGAGCAGGAAGTGAATGAATACAAGAACAATCCCGATACGGACATATCGCAGATTATCGACGACGGCAGTTTCATTGCCCGCAACGCCTGCCAGTGGAGCAGTGCCGACAAAGGGGCAGAATGTGTTCAGTCGTTAGGGCACTCCATGAATGCCGTCCGTTTACCCAAGAACAAAACCCTCTCATACACCTTCGACTGCGGGCGGGAAGGCGATGCCGTGCTGCGGATTGCCCTCATCCCCACACAGCCCAACGACACCGGCGACCTGCGCATTGCCGTGAGCATAGACGATGCTAAGCCACAGGTGTTCAGCCTCAAGGAGCCTTTCCGCTCCGAGCGATGGAAACTGAATGTGCTCCGTGCCCAGGCAGTCAGGGAAATGCCTGTAAAAATGCAGAAAGGCAGCCACAAAGTAACGATAAAGGCATTGGATCATCACGTGGTGATAGACCAGTGGATGCTCGACTTTGACACACAGCGCCAGTTCTATATGTTTCCCGTGAAACCTACATACGAATAAAACAAAACTTACGACAAACAATGAAAAAAACTATTCTATCATTATTGACTGTGTTCATAGCCATTACGTGCCATGCACAAGTCAGCGACAGTTTTCAGGGCATAATGCCTGTGACCGACCACAAGATGATGAAAACGCTCAACGGCAAGTGGAACCTAAAGATTGTAGAAGGTATCAGCAACGACGCCACAGTACCTGCCGAAGACCACACATGGAGCAGCATTGCCGTGCCGGGCTGCTGGGAGGCTTATGGCCTGTGCAAGCCACAATATGACAGTCCAAGCCCCCTGACGGGCTACTACCGCACAACATTCACCGTGCCCCAAGCGTGGCGCGGAATGCGCATAGTGCTGCGCTTCGATGGCGTGCTCTACGGCTACGACCTATGGATTAACGGCAAGCGGGCAGGTTCGTGGCGCTCGGCATACAACACTGCACTATTCGACATCACCGACTGTCTCGACAAGAAGCATGACAGCCAGCAGCTTGCCATGCGTGTGATAACACAGTTTCCAGGCAGCGACTTTGACACAAACGACGACTGGGCGCCCTGCGGCATCTTCCGCGATGTCACTCTGATGGCTGTCCCCAACATCCATCTCTCCGACCTCACCATCACTCCCAGGAACACCGGCAAGGTGAACATCAGCACCAAGATAGCCAATGCCGACAAGCATACCGCCATAAGCCATGAAATCCTCGACGCACAAGGCAAGGTGGTGGGAATCAGCCATGTAGAGCAGCCTCATCTCTGGACTGCAGAGACTCCGTATCTGTATACTCTCCGCACAACACTCACCTGCAAGGGCAAGCCCCTACAGACATTCGAGCATAAGTTCGGATTCCGTGAACTGACCATCGACGGGAAAATACTGAAGCTGAACGGACAGCCCATAAAGCTGCGCGGAGTGACATGCCACAGCACCGACCCAAAGACAGTAAAGGTTATCAGCAATGAGCTGACTCTGAAGGATATGAAGCTGATGAAAGAGGCTTCAATAAACTATATCCGCACATCTCACTATCCGCGCGAACCGCGCTTCTACGAGCTTGCCGACTCGCTCGGCTTCTATGTCATCGATGAAGTGCCATTCGGCTATGGCGACAAAAACCTTGAAAAAGAAGAGTTCTATCCTGTACTGCAGCAGCGTGCCCAAGCCACCATACGCCGCGACAAGAACCACGCCTCAGTGATTATCTGGAGTCTTGGGAACGAAAATCCGCTCACAGAGATATGCCAGCGGCTCGGCAGCTACGTTAAGAGCGAGCTTGACACCGTCCGCCCTATATGCTACCCGCAGGTGGGAAGCTATTTCCGCCGCTTCAATTACGACTTCCCCCCAATTGCCGACATCTACGCTCCCCACTACCCTACCACCTCACAGCTCGCCGACTTCTATCAGCGTGCCGACCGTCCCGTAATCTTTACCGAGTACTGCCACACGCTGGGCATATCGCTCGAAGACCATGACCGCCAGTGGGAAATAATAGAGCGCACACCGTGGATGGCAGGCGGCAGCGTATGGGAATGGGTTGACCAGGGCATGCCGTTCTCATGCCAGCCCAGGAAGAGTTTCTACGGCTACGAGGAAAAGGTGTACACATCGCCCACAGGCGGCTTTGAGATGTGCGGCAATAAAGGCACCGACGGCCTGCTGTATGCCGACCGCACTCCGCTGCCCAACTATTATGAGCTGCAACACAACTATGCGCGGGCAGCTGTGACAGACAGCATCATCAGTCTTGCCCCCAATCAGACGGCAGCCACACTGCACATTCGCAACCGTTTCGACTTCATCAACCTGAAGGACAACGTGACATTCAGATGGACACTCACAGCCGACCGCGACACCATTGCCGTCGGAGCATTCTCACCCGACTGCAAGCCCCATCAGTCCACAGCATATTCCCTACAGATGCCGCAAACCATCGACACCAAGAAGATATGTATTCTCAACATCGAGATAAGCGACGCACAGGGAAACACATTCAACCGCCACGCCATCCGCATAAACCCGGCAGACCTGACCGAACGGCTGCTTGCCGGGCTTACCGTGCCCACCGCCAATCCTATGGGCATGATACAGGGTAAACCGTTGGTGCGTGCCGGACGTAAAGCCACGCTTGCCGAGACGCTGAAGGTCGGCTCCAAGCGTCTGGAGCGATACCAGCTTCCATTATCTCCCGACGGCACCTCGGCAGGTACTGTCAAGACCGACATAAAGACCGAGACCGTAGGCAACGCCACACACTGCACATTCGCCCTGACTCCCGACACCACGGACACTTTCCTTTCGGAGCTCGGCATTGCAATGCTGCTCGACTCAAAGATTGACCGCGTGCAGTGGATAGGCAACGGCATAATGCCTACTTATCCCGGACGCTACCGTGCCGGACGCTACGGATTCTGGGCTTTACAGCAGGGCGACTTGTATTTTGAGGGCAACCGCAGGGGCGTGGACGCTGCCATGCTCACCGACAAAGACGGCAACGGCATATTGCTTATATGCCGCAACGGCAACGTCAGTTTCGAGCAGACCGACCGCGGCATCGTGCTCACATATAATGCCGCCGTATCAGGACAAGGGCCCAAATTCTCACGTACCGCCTTTCCCGTCATTGCCAAGAAAACGGGAACCGTCAGTGGTGATTTCTATCTCTATCGCATAGAGGCGGAAAAAACACCGCAACTGCTCCAAACACTCTTTGCCGAGCCCCAGACCGTTCCTTCACCCAACAATCCTTTCAAGACACAATACGACACCTATCTCATGAAGTTTGAGGATATAGTAGGGAAATAGGAATACAGAAGTTCAATAAATATATGTTAAAAATTAAATTTTCCTCTACAAAAAATTATTTTCAGCTAAACATTCCGTTAAAACACGGTATTTTCGAGGTGTAGCGTTACCGTCAAATTTTTCAAAGAGTGCATGTTATTTCCGCATCAGCAATAACAGAGAACAGACAGAACGAGGGTGTGTCATAAATGAAAACAGGCAATCATAATGAGATAAATCAGGCACGGGCAAGCTCGATTTTCCGCTCAGTTCGCACGAAAATTGGCTTTTCCTTCGGTCGTCAATCGTTGATTCCTCATTTTTCTTTGACTTTGTCTAACATTGTTTCTTCACTCTTCATTCTTTTTTGTCTTTCCTCTATAAAAAACGTTATTTTTTTATTTTGCTGAGCTATAATTCGAGATTTTTATGTAAATTTGCAACATGCAATTAAAAAATATGAAACAAAGAGACCAATCGATAGATTTCATTAAGTTTGTCCTGATAATGCTGGTGGTGCTGCGGCACATTGCTTATTTTTGCGACACGTACCCGAGCATAAGATGGAACATTAAGTTTCTGATGCCGGCATTCCTGTTGGTCACGGGGTATCTGGTAAACATAAAGAAGTCAGTAAGGCAATTCAGCCTGTATATGCTAAGGCTGATATTGCCTTACATGATAATGGTAACGGGATATTGCATAATGTCGTATTTC